>Ga0123356_10000121_pt1 | contig 85593 bp, 59 predicted proteins | sample TergutEmb28metaG_2_FD_92546 | JGI IMG/M metagenome (GOLD analysis project Ga0123356, IMG submission 92546) | Embiratermes neotenicus P3 segment gut microbial communities from Petit-Saut dam, French Guiana - Emb289 P3 | ecosystem: Host-associated > Arthropoda: Insects > Digestive system > Gut ...
ATCAACAATGTTTCGGAGTCAACCGTGGCGCGCGAACTGCGGGCCGTGATGCAAGGAAGAGTCGTGTTGCCAGGTGATGACGACTACGCGCAAACACGGCAGATTTGGAATGGAGCCGTCCAAGATCAGCCAGCGCTAATCGCAGTGTGTGAGACGTCCGACGACGTGCAGGCGGCGGTCCGTACATCAGTTGTTTGTCACTTGCGCCCTGGCAAAGAAAACCGGGCGACGATTCGTTAGCATGACGCGCTTTTGTCGCACCAATCTCTGTCTGCCGCCAAGGATAATCCGCCTCCTCGACTTTCCTTGGGTTCGGAGATATTGCCCCCCGAAAAAACCTGTTACAATAGTTACATCAATTACTTTGTAGGCGCACCATGAGCACAACCCGTTCCGTCGTCATCAGCATGCGTCTCCCGGAAGAAAGCGGAAAGCGCCTCAAGCGAATGGCCACCCGGCATGGCTGGACTCCCAGCGACGCCAGCGCCCGGCTGGTGGAGGAAGGCCTCCGCCGCTCGGAATTCGCCTTCATCGACTTTCGGGATTCTCCCGCAGGCCGCCAGGCTTACCTGCAAGGCAGCACGCTAGCCGTGTGGGAGATAGTTCTGCTCCTTCGGAGCCATAAGTCCGATATCTCGGCTACGGCCGGACATCTCCGATGGCCGGATGCGAAGGTCCGGGCGGCATTGAATTATGCCGAAACGTTTCCGGACGAGATCGAAGAGGCAATCGCCGAGAATCGGGCAACCGGCTTCGAGCAACTGAAGCGCATGCTGCCGCAGGCTGAGCAGTTCACTTCGAGGAAAGCAAGAAAGCGCTGAAATGTTGAAGCTCCTTCTCGATGAGCATATCTCGCCAGACGTCGCGAGTGGCCTCGAGCGCCGAAATCGACTGCATGCGGTCTGGTGTATGGCGGAGTGGGAAAACGGTGAGTTTCTTGGGCGAGACGACTCTGCTTGTTTGCAGCAAGCGGGTGCGCAGGGGCTGACCCTCGTCACCTATGACCGAAGGACCATCCCGCCGCTGCTCAAATCCTGGGCGGAGGAGGGCCGAAACCACGCTGGGGTGATCTTTGTCGATGAGAGGACCATCTCCCCGGCTGATGTCGGTGGTCTGGTGCGGGCTCTTGCGAATCTTTTCCATGAGGCTGCTGATTGGGATTGGACCGACCGCATCTGCTTCCTACGCCGTTGAGTACCGCGAATGGCTGCGGGTTTCTGGGCTATCGGCCCCAGATTGGGCAAAGTACGCTGAGTATACGATCTCCGCCCAACGGCGCCGGTCTAGACTCCGTCGGTCACCGAAGTAGAAACAATGTACAAGGTGCTCATCGAGCAGGTCCGGCCCCTAGCCGTGAGACGATGAGTATTGTAAGCAGGCGATTTCGTAAAATGAGCCCCGCAACTCCTGGAATTCAGCGCCTGCTGAAACCCGCCGAACCCCTGATGTCGGTCTCCGGAAAAGCGAATGTTATTGGATCGGCCCGGCGGTCTTAGCGTAGTTCTTCGGGGGGTCAATGGGACGCTTCATGCGCTGCGCGACGGCCTTTCGCAATCGACTTTGAGCTTGTCTGTAATCCGCCCGCGATTCATAGAGGGCGGGATGGGGCAGGCACTGTTGATATACCGTTCCCCACTTCTTCCCCTCGGTCCGCATGTTTACCGCTTTCGTTACCAGCGGATGGCGCGGTCTTCCCGGAACGCCACCCAAGACGTAGACCCGTAACAGGCTGTTGTCTGACGAGTTCGACTAACTCGCTGCAACGGCAGCCGTCCGGGCTCGATGGCCGGCCAGGTCGACGACGTGTGGATTGCGCGTTGTGGTGCATCGGGTTCCAGTTCAGGCCGCCGGCTGAAGCTGCGGCCGTCGCGCTCTCTTAACGCGACGGCATCCACATCTCCCTCTCCGCTCACTCGGGCACTTTTTGAAGGGCCGTTGCCCGATCACGAACCGGAAAGGTGTTGTTCGACGATCCGCCAGCTGCCGATATTTCCTTCCCCAGGCCCCGGCAGGCGCTTCGACCACATCCGCCGGCTCCCTATGTAGACCGGCTGATTGGGCCGCCGCGTTGCCATGGCCACGGGCTTCCGGAAGCGCCGGCGAGAGCTAGCCGTTTAGGGCCGCGCCTCATAAACGATATTGAAGGGCGTCTCGCTCGCACGGCGGAAGCGGCGGAAACCCGCCGAAGTCACCACATCCCGAATGCGCGTCTCGCCCGCTTGCGCCCCCAGACAGAGCGCAACTTCCTGCGATCGCGAGCAAGGCGTGCACAACAAGGTTGAGAACGAGTAGTAAACGCGGCCGACCGGGTTCAGGTTGTCTTTCAACTGATCGTTCGCATAGGGTTCAACAATCATCCAGGTCCCGTCCCTGGCCAAAGAGTCCATCACATGCGCGGAGGCGCCCACCGGATCGCCCATGTCGTGCAGACAGTCGAAGACGGCCACGAAGTCATAATCCTTCCCGGGGAAGTCCTTCGCTCTTGATACCTCAAAACTCACGCGGTCGGCTACGCCGGCGCGCCTGGCGGATTCGCGCGCGTGTTCGATCGAACTGGCGTGGTAGTCGAATCCCCGGAACCGGGACTTGGGAAATGCCGCCGCCATGAGCAGCGTGGACGCGCCCTTTCCGCAACCCACGTCGGCAACCCGTGCTCCCGCTTCGAGCTTCTGCTTTACGCCGTCGAGCGACGGTATCCACGAACTCACAAGGTTTGCGGCATAGCCCGGACGAAAGAACTTTTCGCATCCATCGATAACGCCGTCGTCGTGCTCATGCCAGCCCATTCCGGCGCCGGTGCGGAAGCACTCGACAATGCGCGGCACGGCAGCGAGAGAACCCAGGGCCAGTTCAAAGGCGCCAGGCAAATACGCCGGGCTGTCCTCCTCGGCGAGTGTGAAAGCCTGTTCGTCGGTCAGTCTGAACTGGTTCGCTGATTCGTCATAGCAGATATAGCCGCCGGCCGCCTGCGAAGCCAGCCACTCCCGAAGGTAACGTTCGTCGGTGCCGGTCTTGACAGCCAGTTCGGCGGCGGTTAACGGGCCTTTCGCCAAGGCCTTGTAGAGGCCGAGTTTTTCGCCGATCACCACCATCCCGGCGTGTACCGAGGCACCGAGGTCGGCCACGAATTGTCCGATGAACGCGTTGAGCTTGTTCATATCCAGAGTCGTCGTACTCATGTGCATTCTCCTGGTTTTTAGGGCGTAGGTTCCCGTTTCTGGCATGGGTCGCTGCCGTGCTTCGTAAAGCCATGACAGCTTTGTTAGAATCCGCACTATGTGGGCGCTTCCTGCCGGCGGCGCCTACCGGAAGCCAGCTGAACCGTGCCTGCCGGATCCCCCCCGCTACCGGCAAACTATCAGGCGTGACTGCACGGCGTAACGAAGAAACGCCGAAAGAAGGCCGAAAATCGCAAATTCCGCGGGAGTGCGAAGCTCATTGGAGACCATCCCCTCAACCTATCGCTTTGGCAAGTTCACGCTGGACACGGCCAAAGGCTGCCTTTTCAAGGCGGGAGAAGAAATCCGCCTCCGCCCCAAGGTTTACGAAGCGCTCAAATACCTGCTGCAAAACCCCGGCCGGCTGATCGCGAAACAGGAGTTGATCCAGGCGATATGGCCGGACAGCTTCGTCACCGATGACTCGCTGGTACAGTGCGCGGTCGAACTGCGGCGCGCCCTCGATGACCGGGATCAGCAATTGCTGAAGACTGTCCCGCGCCGGGGGTATCTGTTCGCTTCGCCGGTCACCGAAGAAGCCCGCCAACCTCGAACGGGCTCCGCGCCTTACGAGCTCAATGCTTTCGGGCCAATCGGGAGAAGGAAATCTTCGGTTCGCAAGCCCGGGCGAAGGCTGGTCGATCTGCCGATGCCGCGTACTTCGCTCATCGGCCGAGACCGGGAGGTAGAGGAGGCCGCCGGGCTGCTTCTTGAGCCAAACACTCGTCTGGTGAGCCTGACCGGAGCCGGAGGAGCAGGCAAAACGCGCCTGGCCATTTCCGTAGCTCTCTCGGTGAGCCCCAGGTTCACCTCCGGGGTCCAATTTGTCGGACTGGCATCCATCACGCATCCGGACTTGGTGCCGACGGCGCTTGCCGAATCTCTGGACATCCAGGAGGTCGCAGGCCGCACCCTGGCGCAACTCATCAGCGACTGCCTGCAGGACTCGGGGCCATTCTTGTTCGTCCTGGACAATTTCGAGCAGGTGCTCCCCGCCCGGGCCCTCTTGGCCGAAATACTGGCCACCTGCCCGATGCTCAAGGTGCTGGTCACAAGCCGAGCCTGTCTGCGGATCTACGGCGAGCACGATTTTCCGGTCGAGCCTTTGCCGCCGGATTCAGCCGTTCAGTTGTTCGTGCAGCGCGCCGGCTCAGTTCGTCGTCACTTCGCCCTGACGGAGGAGAACTCGGCTGCGATTCGGGAAATCTGTCTGCGCCTGGATGGCCTCCCCTTGGCGATTGAACTGGCGGCGGCCCGAACCAAGCTCCTATCACCCACTGCAATCCTCGAGCGTTTCAACAGCCGCCTCGAATTGCTCACCGGCGGCGCGCTCGACCTGCCCGAGCGGCAGCAAACTCTCCGCAACACCATTCGCTGGAGCCACGATCTCTTGAACGAGGCCGAGCAGAAACTCTTCCGGCGTTTTTCCGTCTTCATCGGCGGCTGCACGCTGGAGGCTGCCGAAGCCGTGTGCAACACGGGCCGCGATCTCGGGAAGGATTTATTCGACGGCCTGACCTCGTTGGTGGACAAGAACCTGGTTCAGCGCGTAGACCCCCCTCGAAGGGAAGCCCGTTTCACGATGTTAGAAACCATTCGTGAATACGCGCTGGAACAGCTGGCGTTGTGTGGCGAAGACGCTCGAACCCGGCGGGCGCACGCCGCCTACTGCCTGGTGCTCGGCGAGGAAGGCAACCCCGAACTGGGCCCGGACGAACGGGCGGCGTGGCTGGAACGATGCGACCTTGAACTCGACAACTTTCGTGTGGCACTCGATTATCTTTTTGAGCATCACGATTACGACTGGGGCTTGCGGCTCTCGATGGCGTTGTTCCGATTCTGGGACATGCGGGAGCATCTGATCGAAGGCCGCGCCCGGCTGGAGACCATCCTCAGGCTCGCGGATTCGGGATATCTGAAACAGCGGGCGCGCATCTGCATCTTTCTGGGCGCGCTCGCGACCGCCCAAAGCGACTTTCGCGCCGCCGAGCGGTTCCTCGAACAGAGTTTCTCGCTGTATGAGGAGTTGAACGACCGCTGGGGAACCGCGGCCTCGCTCAACGCCCTGGGAATCGTGGCTCGCGATAGCGGCGATTATCAGGCGGCGCAGGTGTATTTCGAGCGCAGCCTGGCGGAATGGCGCACGCTGTCGGATCGTTTGTCGACCGCTCGCTGTCTGCACAATCTGGCGAATGTGGCCAAGATCCAGGGCGACTATTCGCGGGCGCAAACCGGGCTCAGGGAAGCGACCGGGATCTTTCGGGAAGTTGGGGATCGAAGCGGGGCCGCCTGGTCCATCAATCAGCAGGGCGACGTTGCCCAGGAACAGGGCAATCTGAAACTGGCCAGAGACCTTTATGAATGCGCGCTTGGAGCGTTTCGCGCCACTTCCGACCGTTGGGGATCCGCCCGCTCGCTCGCGGACCTGGGGCATGTCTACTGCCAGCAGAAGAAATATGCTGCGGCGCATGCCGCCTACCGCGAAGCTCTCCAGGCGTTCTTCGAACTGGGACACAAGCGCGGTATGGCGCGCGCTTTCGAGGGGTTGGCCTGTCTGGCTGCAGCCCAGGCTCAATCCGCGCGAGCGTTGAGGTTGGCGGGCGCGGCCGGGCACTTGCGCCAGATGATCAACGCGCCGCTCGGTCAGGCGGAGCAGGCCAAGCTCGACGGCAGCCTGTCCACTTCGCGGGAATCGCTAGGCGAGACGGACGCGAAAAGCGCTTGGGCGGAAGGATCGGCCCTGAGCGTCGAAAGCGCGATCCGATACTCCCTGGACGAGACTTAGACGGCTATTTCACGTTGACAGGGTCAAGAAGGCGGCGCACGGCGGAAACCCGGTCCGCCGGGATCCCTGCGCGCCGGGCATGCTCCCGTATGCTGTTCTCGTCTGGGGCGAGGTAGACGCAATAGACCTTGTCTTCGGTGACGTAACTGTGCAGCCACTGGATCTGCGGCCCCATCTCCTTCAACGTCTCCAAAGAACGAAGGGACACCTCACGAATCTGCTCTTCCGACAAAGAGCCGGCCCCTTTCATCTCGCGTTCGATCACAAACTGCGGCATAAGAACGGGCAGTCTACCACGGAGCGGCCTGGTTGGCACGGCAGAAAATCGGGCCGCTCTGGAGCGTTGCCTTTCGCATGGCTAACTGGCGCATGGCTAACGGCTGGCGATGGGAAAGCAACAATACTCTTCGGTTGCCCGATACCTCCCTGCTCCAGAAGCCGAGGCACCACAGAAATTCCTCTCTTCAACCCGGGATCGGTTTCCGGTTTAAAGATCCATGGCAAGGGAGAAAGCACGGGAATCCCAGACGGTGATGGTCCCGTATTCAAGTTTGAGATTTGGCCCTAACTAGTTGATGAATAAGGCGGTGATGGCGGAGAGGGAGGGATTCGAACCCCCGATACCCGTTAAGGTATGTCCGCTTTCGAGGCGGATCGTTTCAACCACTCACGCACCTCTCCGCGCGGTGAGATGGCACGTCCATTCCGATTCTATCAGCTTGCATCCTTCGTTTGCCGATTCCCGGAACCCACCCGGGACGCGATTCTGCTTCCCCGGGTGCAGAGCGGCTCACGCTCGTCGCGCACGGAAAAATTCCTGCAGGATTTCCGCGCATCGGCCTCGAAGCACGCCGGGCGAAACCTCGATGGTGTGGTTGAGACCGGGCTGATCGAGGACGCCGAGGACAGAATGCACGGCGCCCGCCTTGGGATCGGCGGCCCCGTAGATCAGCCGGCGAATGCGCGCCTGCACCATGGCTCCGGCGCACATAGCGCACGGCTCAACGGTGACGTACAAGTCGCAATCCCCCAGCCGGTAATTTCCGGTCGCGGCCCCGGCCTCGCGCAACGCGACGATCTCAGCGTGGGCGGTCGGGTCGGAGTCCGTGATGTTGCGATTGAACCCGCGGCCTACTATTCTTCCTCCCGAAACCACTACCGCGCCGATGGGGACTTCGCCCGATTCGAGCGCGCGCCGCGCAGCTCGCAACGCCTCCTGCATCCAGAGCTCGTCCGATTGAGCAGCCGACGCATTTTGCACACAGATATTCTAATCAGGCGTCTCGGACTATGTCGGCGGCGTCAAGCCATTTTTTAGCGTACGCACGCCTGCACTCCCAAAAGAGCGGAAGTTGCGTTTCTTACTCGAGGAAAACAGGCGTGAGCTGCCGGGACACGGCGTGGGTTCCAAAATGCACGTCCTGCGCCCTCGACTACCTGCCCGTTCGACTGGGGCCGTCGTGATTGAACACCGGAATCCACTTGGCAAAGGAAGCAGTTGCTTTTTTTGCGAGGAAATCCAGTCGTGGAGATCTCGAGACGAAAGTTCCGGGGGCAACTGTGATTAAAATAGAAGGGCTTTCTCGCGGGCTTCGGAGAGAATGTAGCTATGATTAGCCTGTCAACCCGGCTGGCTTTTGCGTTTCGTTGTTTTTTTTCGTTGTTGTTTGAGGGCGAGATCCCGCATGACGTCGTCGAGGCTCTGCAAGGGCCGAGGGCAGAGTCTGCGCCCCTGCTATGCCAAGCACTCGCTCTGCTTCGGCAGAGGTCCGAGGTGATACCTCAGACCCTGAAGCGTCGGACCGGGCGGTCCAGATGCTCGCTTTGTTGCAGCGCGATGGCCGGCTTGTGGACTTTCTCGAGGAGGATGTGTCTTCCTACCCCGACGGGCAACTCGGAGCCGCCGTTCGCAGTATCCACACTTCTTGCCGCCAGGTTCTCGAGCGGTATATCAAGCTTGAGCCGGTCCTCCCTTCCGAGGAGGACCATCCAGTCACCGTGCAGCCCGGCTTTGATGCGGCAGCGATCAAACTCGTGGGCAACGTAAGCGGCGAACTACCTATCCGGGGCTTGTTGCGCCATCGCGGTTGGCGCGTCGCCGCAGTGACCCTGCCGTCGCTGCCGCAGGGTTCGGGCCGCGCGATTGTGGCCCCGGCAGAAGTTGAAGTCAGCTAAGCAACGGCATCTCAGCCGAATTGAAACTCGCGCCATCCTTCATAGGGGACTGAGTTGGACTCAAAATTCATTGTTGGCATCGATTTAGGCACTACCAATTCCGCGATGGCCTACTGTGAATCCGGCCCCGACTCGGAGGCGTCGCGCATCGATGTGAACCCGATTCCTCAGGTGGTCAATCCCAATGAAGTGGCCGACCGGACACTTCTCCCGTCTTTTCTTTATATCGTGGGCGATCTGGATTTTCCCAAAGGCAGCGTAAGCTTGCCTTGGGACGAGGAACCTGAATTCCTGATTGGCGAGTTGGCGCGCAAGCGGGGTGCGGAAAACCCGGGAAGACTGGTCTCATCCGCCAAGTCATGGCTTTGTTATTCCTCTGTAAATCGCACCGCGCCGATTCTCCCATGGCAGGCTCAACCGGAAATCCGCAAACTGTCTCCGGTTGAAGTCTCCTCCCGCTATCTCGAGCATCTGCGGACAGTGTGGGACCTGCGCCATGGGACACGTGGTACAGGTCACGCTCTGGCCGCACAGGACGTGCTGCTCACGGTACCGGCGTCGTTTGATGAGGAAGCGCGGGAGTTGACCCGCCGCGCGGCCGAGCAGGCGGGACTCGAACACGTAACGCTCATCGAAGAGCCGCAGGCGGCGTTCTATGCATGGCTCGAGAGCAAGGGAGAAGGGTGGCGCAAGGACATCAAGGTAGGCGACCTGGTTCTCGTCTGCGACGTTGGCGGTGGAACCACCGACTTCAGCCTGATTTCGGTGTTGGAGGAAAAGGGCGACCTGGCCCTGAAGCGTGTCGCCGTCGGCGACCACATCCTGTTGGGCGGCGACAACATGGACCTTGCCCTGGCTCGACTGCTCCAACAAAAACTCGAGACGGATGGGCAGCGCATCGACACCTATCAGTTGCAGGGTTTGTGGCACCAGTGCCGCTCCGCAAAGGAGTATTTGTTCGAACACCCCGAGAGCGGGAAGCAGGATGTCACCTTGCTCGGCAAAGGACGCAAGCTGGTTGGCGCCACCATCAAGACGGAGTTGTCGCGCGAGGACTTGAACCGCGTCCTGGTCGAAGGATTCTTCCCCAAAGTGCGCTGCGACGAAATGCCTGCCCGGCAGCGCCGGATTGGGTTCCAGGAATTAGGTCTGCCCTACGCCGCCGATCCCGCGATCACGAAACACCTGGCGCGCTTTCTGTCGCAACAGGTTCAAGACAGTCCGGAAACCGGCAACATACGGCGGGGCCGAAACGGATTGGCGTGTCCAACGCATGTTCTATTCAATGGCGGTGTCATGAAAGCGGACGCGCTGCGTGGGCGGCTGGTTGAGGTGTTGAATGACTGGCTCACCGAAGAGGGATTTGAGGCCCTGGGTGCGGCCAATGTCCTGGATGCGCCGGATCTGGAGCACGCCGTGGCGCGGGGGGCCGCCTACTATGGAAGAGCGCGGCGTGGAAAGGGGGTGCGGATCCGAAGCGGCGTTTCGCGCACCTATTACATCGGAATCGAGAGTGCGATGCCGGCCGTCCCCGGGATCCCGGCTCCCATGAAGGCCCTCTGCGTCGCCCCTTTCGGGATGGAAGAAGGGACTCAGGCGGCGGTGCCCGACCGGGAGTTCGGGTTGGTCGTGGGTGAACCCGCGGAATTCCGCTTCCTGAGCTCCACCATTCGAAAGCAGGACCGGGTCGGCGATCTGCTGGAGAACTGGGGCGGGGAGATCGAGGAACTCGGCCCGCTCGAAGTCACGCTTACCGTCGAGGATCGGCAAGGAAGCGTGCTCCCGGTGGGCCTGGAGTCTCGCGTGACCGAGATCGGAACGCTTGAACTCTGGTGTGCGTCGCGCGAAGGTGCGAATCGCTGGAAGCTCGAGCTGAACATCCGCGACAAGAGCGACGAATGACCCATCGATCCGAGCCGTTTTGAGGGTGCGATGGAAGGCGTCTCCCGCTACCTGATCGGCATTGACCTCGGCACCACGAATTGCGCGGTGGCCTATGTGGACACCCTCGAAAGCGCGACTCGGCCCGGCGCGCCGGCGATCCGGAGCTTTCTAATTGCGCAGCTCGTCGGTCCGGGTGAAGTGCGCGCGTTGCCGCTCTTGCCCTCTTTTCTGTATTTCCCAACTGCGGAGGAAATTTCTTCGGGCTCGGTGGGCCTGCCGTGGCAGGAGCGGCCATCGGCGATCGTCGGAACCATGGCCCGCGACCAGGGCGCGCTGGCGCCGGCTCGTCAAGTGTCTTCCGCCAAATCGTGGCTGTCGCAGAGTGCGATCGATAGGACGGCCGGCGTTCTCCCCCGGGATGCGGATCCGGGAGCACCGACGATATCTCCGGTCGAAGCCTCCGCCCGCTACCTCATGCATCTGCGGAACGCCTGGAACGACGCCAGAAGGAGCGAGGCCGACCCGCGACAACTTTTTGAAAATCAGGAAATCGTGCTGACCGTGCCCGCTTCCTTCGACGAGGAAGCGCGAGAGCTGACCGTAGAGGCGGCGCGGCAGGCCGGACTCGAGAATCTGACTCTTCTCGAAGAGCCGCTGGCTGCTTTTTATGCCTGGATTGCGCGGAACCAGAACGTGCTGCGTGAGCATCTTCGGGACGGCGAGCTGGTCCTGATTTGCGATATCGGAGGCGGCACGTCGGATTTCAGCCTGGTGCGTACTCACCTGCATGGCGAAAACATTGAGTTTGAACGCGTCGCGATCGGCGAACATCTGCTGCTGGGAGGGGAGAACCTCGACCTCGCCCTGGCACTCCGCATAGAAGAAAAGCTCAACGCGGAACTCAGTCTGCGCCAGCGCCATGCCTTGCGGGTCCTCTGCGCGGCGGCCAAGGAGCGGCTGCTCAGCGGAGAGGACCTGGATCGTCTTCCCATCCGCCTGCTGGGCGGCGGACGATCGGTGGTCGGGCAAATGCTGAGCAGCGAGTTGAGCCGCGATGAAGTGACGGAGGCGATCACGAACGGTTTTCTTCCGCTCACTGCGCCCGACGAGATGCCCCGGCGCGTTCATGTCATGGGTCTTAGAGAAATCGGGCTGCCCTACGCCACAGACCCGGCCATCACGAAACATCTTGCGATGTTCCTCAAGCAGGCGGTTGCGACCATGGACGGGAGCGGCCATCCCCAGTCCTTCGTCGAGAAGGGCCGACCGATGGTGAAACCGGACGCGGTTCTGTTCAACGGGGGCTTCTGCATGCCCGCCCTCGTCCGCGAGCAGATTACCCGGGCGATTGGCTCCTGGTTCAACGACGGAAACGCCTGGCGACCGAAAATCCTGACCCACGAAGCCATGAGCAGCGCGGTCGCTCTGGGTGCGGCCTACTATGCGCGCGTGAGGCGGGGCGACGGACTGCGCGTCAAGGCCGGCAGCGGCTCGACGTACTACATTGGACTGCGTTCTGAACGCGGCATCAAGGCGGTGTGCGTGCTGCCTGCAGGCACCAACGAAGGCACAACCTTTCCGCTCCTGGATCAGGAATTCACGGTGCTGGCCAATCGGCCGGTTTCGTTTCACCTCTATAGCTCGCCGTTTCGCCACAGTGCGCATGGCGCGATCGTCGAATTGGACGCCGATGAGATCCACCGCCATGCGCCCCTCGGCACGTTGTTGCGCTATGGGAAAAAGCTCAATCAGATGGAGCTCGCCGTACGATTGTCGGCGAGCTTCACCGAGCTCGGAACACTCGAGCTGTGGTGCGAGTCGGTGAACTCGCCGCATCGGTGGCGGCTGCAGTTCGAGTTGAGACAACGGGCGGGCGAGGCGGCTCCAGGCGGATTCAATCGGCGTCCGCCGACGGCGATCGCGCAGGCTGCAGGCATTTCAGATGCCCTGCTGCATTCTGCCGCGAGTTTGATCGGGCGCACCTTCACCGGGACGGGACCCGGCATGCCGGACCTGGTCGATCCTGCCTCCCTGGTTGGCGAATTGGAGTCCCTGGTTGGACAGAAACGGGAATCCTGGTCGCTGCTGACCTCGAGATCCTTCTGCGATGGCCTGTTGCAGGCGGCGAATGGGCGAAGACTGAGCCCGCGACACGAAGTTCGCTGGCTTAACCTGTTCGGCTATTGCTTGCGCCCGGGGTTTGGAGATCGGCAGGATGCCCTGCGAATGAAAGAGGCGCGCCGGGTTCATCAGGCAGGATTGGCGTTTCCCCAGGACCTTCAGTGCCAGATCGATTGGCTGGTGGCATGGCGCAGGACTGCAGGCGGCCTCGGCTCTGCCCACCAGCAAGAGCTGCGTCGTTATCTCGAGAAGCTCGGCCTTGGAGGTAAAAAGATATCCAAGCGGCTGAACTCTCAGGTGGAGCGTGAAGGATGGCGCCTGCTGGCCAGCCTTGAACACCTGCCGGGAACGGTTCGCGCTGCGCTCGGCAGTGAGTTACTGCGCAGGCTCAAGAGAGAACCTTCCGACAGCGCCTGGCTGTGGTCGCTGGCCCGGTTCGGCGCGCGCATCCCGCTTTATGGGTCACTCAATTGTGTCGTCCCTGCAGAGACTGCGGCTCTGTGGATCGCTACCCTGCTCGAAACGTCTAAGCTGACCCATGAGACGGCCGCCGCCATCGTTCAGCTGGGGAGACGGGTCGACGACCGCGCACGCGACATCAGCCACGATGGAATTCGCTCAGTGGTTTCACAACTGAAGTCAGCCCCGGCGGCCGACGATGCCTTCTTGCGGCCCCTCGAGGAATGCATCGTTCCCACTCGCTCCGACGTTGTGTACACCTTCGGCGAGCCTCTACCGCGAGGCATGGAACTCGAAAGCACATCGAAATGTCTGTCTCCGGTTGTTGCGCTGATCTCCTAGCCTGCGCTCGAGAGACCGACTGCCGTCGTTGTTGTCTCCTGGCGCGGGTCGGGCTCTCGCAAGCGGCCAACGACTCGATCCCTTCCTTGCCGGCAATCAGGCATTGCCGGCAATCAGGCGAGATGCCGCTCCAGTTCCTCGAGCGACTCGACTCTCGGCAACCCGCGGTCGCAATATGCGCCCGCAACGTCGAACAGGATCGCCTGCATGCCGGAGCGCCTCGCCCCGAGATAGTCGACCGAATACACGTCGCCGATGTAAATCGTCTCCTCCGGCCTGACGCCTAAACTGCGAAGCGCAGCCCCGAAAATTTCCGGATGCGGCTTCTCTTTTCCGACTATGCCGGAATCGGTGATGGACTCGAACAGATCGGCAATCGCTGAGCGGGAGAGGACGTCGGCGATTTTTCCATCGGCATTGGAGATGACGGCCAGCCGATATTGCTGCTTCAAACGCTCCAGAACCTGGCGGGTGTCGCGGCGGATCTCGCACCAGTTGGCCGAAATCCGGGTCAGGGCAACCAGATCGGCCGAGACGGCCTCGTCGGCCAGCCCCAGTTCTTTGAGCAGACCGGAGTAGTAGATATGCCAGAAGCCGTGATCCACCGGGCCGCTCGATTCGAGCAACGAGTCGAATTCGCGCTTGGTTTGCCGCTCGATCTTGTAGAGCAGTTCTTCGCTGGGGTACAACCCGCGCTGGTATAAGGGGCGCAGCATGCGACCCCGGCTCGGGAAAAGCAGCGTATTGCCGACGTCGAAGAACAAAGCCCGGGGACGCATCCCTTCCAGTGTACAGGGCGATCATTGCCCGCCGATTTCGGTTATCATTCCTCTGGGATGACAAAGAAGTCGAACTTGGACGTGACCTGCCCCTGCTGCGGCGCGGTCATGAAAATAGACGCCGCAAACGGGGCGGTGATCTCCCATGTGGCCCCTAGCAGGCCGAAAATGTTCAACGATTTAGACGAGGCCGCGCGCGCCATGAAGGAGCAGGACAGCCGCCGCGATTCGATATTCCGCCAATCGCTCGAAGCGCAGAAGAACGCTGCCGATTTGCTCGAAAAGAAGTTCCAGGAGGCGCTGCGCAAAGCCAAAGAGTCGCCGGATACCGGCAAGCCGATTCGGGACTTTGATCTGGATTAGGTTCCGGAGTGCGTGCGCCGCCGCGTAGGGATCGGACCCTCAAAACTGAAAGGGGCCGCCATTTCTAGCAACCCCTCTTCCACTGATTTTTCTCCACTGATTTTCCGGTCGCTTAGAGAGTCGATTCGATCTCGAAGCCCCAGGCTTCGAGCAGCGGCTCCGGGATGTACTTTGAATTCTTATTGCGCCGTGCCCATTCACGCAGACGGGTGGAACGCAGGTACTGGTCCGGAGTAAGCTTGTACTCTTTTACGACCTGCTCAAACTCGGTTACGGTGGGGACAATCGGACCGATAGGCTCGGGCTTACCCCAATTCGGATTGCCGCGTCTTTTGGCCATGGAAATTCCTCGTGACAGGGTTTTTAAGGTTTATATACAGGGTTAGATTCAGGCGACGCGCGGAAGGATTCCAAATCCTGCCTCCGCTCTGGACAGACGGACTGCCGGACTATTCTCTGAAAGTCAACCGGAACGGTCGATTTTACCCGGCTGCTTTCGAAAGTCAATGATTAGAAGGCTTCAGCCTCGCATATAGCTGACAAACAAGCACTTACCGTGCATACAGTGCCGGGGGTTTCTCCTCCCGGGGAGTCCGGGTTTGCCTTATTCTCGCCCGGGTCTTCGAGCCAGGCTGGCCAGGTAACCGGTCGCGAACGTGACCGTGGTGCCGATGGCAACCCACCAGGTCCAGGGCACCCGGGTAAGCCGCCACAGGTACAGTTCGGCGGCCAGCCCGCAGACCATACCCAACATGGCGCCCGCCTGGTTCGCGCGCCGCGTGAGCACGCCCAGAAGAAAGGCGCCGAGCAGTGCGCCATAGGCGATCGACGTAATCTGAAGCCCGACCTCGACCACCCGCGACACCCGATGGAGAGAAACGACGGCGAGCGCGAACAGAATCGTCGCCCACACCACGGTGGACGCCCGCGAGAATTGGATCTTCCGTTTTTCGCCGGTTCCGGGGCGCAGGCGAACATAAAAATCCATGATGGTGCTCGATGAAAGCGAATTCAGCGCGGCGCTCAAATTGGACATCGCCGCCGCGAGAATCGCGGCGATCAAGAGTCCCGAAACTCCATGCGGCATTCGGGTAACGATGAAGGTGGGATAGATCCGGTCGGCCCTGCCAAAGTGGGCGGAAGGAACCATGTACCAGGCAAACAGCATCACTCCCAGCAAGAGGAACAGAGCGAACTGCACCAGAATGCCGGCCCCGCTCGCCAGCAATGCCGCAGCCGACTGGCGCTCGCTCCTTGCCGCCAGCAGTCGTTGCACGATGAGCTGGTCGGTTCCATGGCTGGCCGTGGTCAGAAAGGCGCCGCCGACCAGGCCCGCCCAGAACGTGTACGGGCGCCAGAAGTCGGGCGTGAAATCGAAGACTTGAAACTTGTGGGCCTCGCGAGCCACCTGGTGAATGTGCGCCCAGCCTCCGGGCACGGAGTGGAGAATGGTCGCCAGGCCGATGAGCGTGCCGGCGATGTAGATTGCGGTCTCGATCACGTCGGTCCAGATCACCGCCGCCAGGCCGCCCTCGAAGGTATAGATCAGCGTCAGCAGGGTGATGATCGCGATCGAAGCGATTTCTCCGGTGCCAAGAGCGATTCCGACCACGATCGAAATCGCGTAGACGCGCACCCCTTCGGCCGCGGCCCGGGTCAGCAGGAACAGGCCCGAGGTGAGAGTGCGCAGCCCGGATCCAAAGCGTTTCTCGATGAGCTCATAAGCGGTGAACAGCTCGCCGCGGAAATAGTGGGGCAGAAGCACGAAGGCGATAACGAACCGCCCGACGACATATCCCGCGACCACCTGGAGAAACGTAAAGTTCGTATCGTAGGCCAGGCCGGGAATGCTGATGATGGTAAGCGTGCTGGTCTCGGCGGCGACGATCGAGAGCGCAATGGCCCACCAGGGGATATCGCAGCCGGCGAGAAAGTAATCGCGCAGCGTACGCTGGCGCCGGCGAAAACGGACCCCGAACAGCGTGATGCCTACAAGATAGATTGCGATGATCGCAAAATCCAGGTGATTGAGGCCCATGGTCTCGGTTATCGTACCGGGAGAGACTGCAGCGCGCGGGACGAATTGGCGCGACGGGGTAGCTTGAAAGGGATCAACGCTGCCTCGCGGGAGTAATCTCGGTTACCGCGAGGTCCCAGTGCGCAAGGAGAATCTCGAACCGCCGCTGCTCTTCCCGCTTATAGGTTGCCTGATCGGGCCACAGTTGCCGGACCAGATTTTCCTCATCCGGGTTGGCCGTGGTGGCAAGGGTCGAATTCCGGAATTTGATCGTGACCCGGTAGTCCCAGCGCGCATCCTCGGTCATGTGGTTCGCAGGGGTTTCGATCCTCGCCGACAGCATGCGGCCGCCCTCAACCAGCTTCTGGAGCAGAGGGTAGTGATTTTTCAGAAACAGCTGAAGGAATTCCTGCTGATGTCCCCACTGCACCTTGTAGTAGTACTCCATCGTGTAGGGCTGGTCCGCCGGCGCCTGCGGCGGGGCCCCCTGCGAGAACAGGGGAAGAGTTGAGAGCGAGAAGAGCACGAGCATCCAGGCATTCCGCATCGAGGTCCTCCTAAACGCAAAGCCCACCCGGCCGCAGCGGACAGGGTGGGGGCGCGGGAGTGGTCTTGCACTCCCGTCAGAGGGCGACGGCCTCTTTCTCCGCGTCTTCGAGAATGCCGAAGACGGCGTCGATCATCTCCTGGTCCACCCTCCGGTTGGTGGCGGTCGCCTCCGCCAGCGGCACGGAGACAATCTTGTTCCCGCGCAGGGCCGCCATGCGTCCGAACTCGCCGCGATGCACCATGTCGATCGCGCCCAGGCCGTAGCGGGTCGCGAGCACACGATCGAAAGCGCTCGGCGACCCGCCGCGCTGAACGTGCCCCAGCACAACCGTGCGGGTTTCAAAGCCCGTGCGCCGCTCGAGCTCCTGCGCGAGAGCGTTCCCGATACCCCCGAGCCGCGCGTGCCCGAATTCGTCTTTATCCTCGGTTACCGTAACGTTGCCTACGGCGGTCTTGGCAAACTTGGCGCCTTCGGCGACCACCACGATGCTGAAGTAGCGCCCGCGCGCATGGCGCAGGCGGATTTTCGCCGCAACCTTATCCACATTAAACGGCTGCTCGGGAATCAGGATCACATCGGCGCCGCCGGCGATGCCGCTGTGGATCGCGATCCAGCCGGCATCGCGGCCCATGACCTCGACGACCATCACCCGGTTGTGGGCCTCGGCGGTGGTGTGCACGCGATCGATCGCCTCGGTAACGATATTCACCGCCGTATCGAAGCCGAAAGTGTAGTCCGTCCCGGAGAGATCGTTGTCGATCGTCTTGGGAACGCCGACTACCTTCACGCCTTTGTCGTAGAGCTTGGTGGCCACCGACAACGTGTCGTCGCCGCCGATGGCGACCAGAGCATCGACGCCGTTCCGCTTCAAAGCGGCAACGCAGGTATCCAGGCCATCCGGCTTCTTGGCGGGATTGGTGCGGGAGGTGCGCAGAATCGTGCCCCCGCGGGGGAGAATGCCGGCCACGGTTTCAAGATCGAGCGGCATGGTCTTGTTCTCCATGAGTCCGCGCCAGCCCTCGAGGAAGCCGAGGAATTTGTCCTCGTAGTGAAACGTTCCCTTGCGAACCACCGCCCGGATTACCGCATTGAGACCCGGGCAATCGCCGCCGCCCGTGAGTACGCCAATCTTCATCGCTTGCTCCTTCGCCTCCAGAAACGGATTCTCGATTCCCGCAGTGCCAGAACGTCGACTGCGGACACGACGACCCCTTCGTCCTGTCGTGGAAAACACTAGATTATCACCTGAGCAGGCCTCGACGAGGCGGACGGGCGGCGGATTTCCGATCCGAGCGTTCTCGACTCGGCATCCGCCCAAGAAACGGGCCGGCGACGAGCTTCGGCAAAGTTTTAGTACACTCGTCGCCATATGCGAGTTTTGGGCATCGATTGCGGCACGCAATGCACCGGCTATGGCGTTGTCGAGTCCGACGGCCATGACAGACTCACTTGCGTTTCCTTCGGCGGCGTGAAACTCTCTTCGCGCGAGCCCCTGGGAAACAGGCTGGCGGCGTTATTTGACCGGCTGAGCGCGATCATCGGCGAGCACCGGCCCGACCGGGTGGCGATCGAAGAGGTCTTTTACGCGGTGAATGTAAAGTCCGCCCTCAAGCTCGGGCAGGTGCGGGGAGTGGCCATGCTCGCCGCCTCGTCGCAAAGAATCGAGATCGCCGAATATGCTCCGCTGACCATCAAGTGCTCGGTGGTCGGTTACGGACGCGCCGCAAAAGAGCAGGTGCAACTCATGGTGGCGCGAATGCTCCGCCTCGAAGTAATTCCCCAGCCCGCGGATGCGGCCGATGCGCTGGCCCTCGCGATTTGCGATCTGCACACTCGAGCTACGCTCGAGCGGCAGGGCGCCCTCCGGGGACGGTCGGCTTATGCCAGGTGATGCCAGGTCAAGCATGCAAGGCCAACAATGCCCGGTCAGTAAGCAGAGAGGGACCCCAGTCTGATTCTTTCCGAAGGCGGCCGCGACAACAGCGGATGGAAAGCGTCTGTTACCATGAATGGAGAACTTCGAATTGTCTCAAGCAATGCAAGCGCTTGGTTGAGCAACGAATCTGGCTATGGAGAAGGTCTTCCACTTCGACGCGTCCGAGGATCGGTATATCGCCGACGCGGCAGTGCTCTGCTGTTTCGACGAGCGCATCCGCCAGACGGTCGGCAAATTCTTGAAGCGGCGCGGCATTCTCCGGCCGGACATGATCGCCGTCGCCGGCGGCGCCAAGACCCTGGCCACGCCCTCGAACGAGGGTGAGCGGGACTTCATTCTGGAGCAGCTGCAGTTGTCCATCCGGCTGCATAACCCCGGGCGCATCATTCTCCTGACCCATTCCGATTGCGGCGCCTACGGCGGACTGGCTGCATTCGCCGGAGACCGGGCGCTCGAGTTGGCGCATCACGGGAAGGAGCTCCAGCGGGCCCGGGACCTGGTGCGGGCGAGGTTCCCCGAAATCCCCGTCCAGAGTTTCTTTGTGAACTTCGAAGGCGTGTTTGCGGCGGCCGAGAGCATCGGGCAGGCCGCCTGAGCGCGGCCGCACGCCGGTCTCCGCTCCTCCACCCGATCAGGACGAAGCGCCCGATTCTTCCGCGATCTGTTTGACTACCGGCGCGCACCGTTCGCACAGCGTCGGGTAGTCCGGGTCCTCGCCCACGCGGGTTGAATAGTTCCAGCAGCGCTCGCATTCCTTCCCGGCGGCTCTGGCAACCTCGATGGCGAGAGGTCCTCGACCATTCGACGAGCCCCGCTCGAGATTCACCTGGGAGACGATGAATGCATACCGCAGGTCCGGCCGGTACCGTTCGAGCACGGGATAGTAAGGATCCGAGGCCGTGACTTTGACCTGGGCTTCGAGACTCTTCCCGATTTCCTTCTTGTTGCGCGATTCCTCAAGCGCCTTCAAAACCTGATCGCGCACGGCCAGCAATTTTACCCAGTCTTCCTGCTGTCCCGGGTCTTCCAGTGGAACTCCGTCGCCCAGAATGTCGCTGGCTTCGGGAAATTTCGCAAGGTGCACGCTCTCCGGACGCGAATCGAGTCTTGGCAGATATTGCCAGACTTCATCGCAGGTAAAACTCATGATGGGGGCGAGCAGCCGGGTCAGGGCTTCGCCAATCCGCCACAGAGCGGTCTGTGCCGAGCGCCGCCCGGGCGAGCGGGGCGCATAGGTGTACAGGCGGTCCTTCACAACGTCCAGGTAGAAGGCGCTCAGCTCGGAGACCACGAATTGATTGACGCCGTGGTAAATCTTGTGGAACTCAAACTGCTCGTAATTGCGGATAACGTCCCTGGAGAGCTCCCAGGTCCTGCGCAGAATGTATCGGTCCACGGCTTCCATCTCCGCAAACGGGACCGCGTCATGCCGGGGGTCGAACTGCGCGATGGGATCTCCCGGATAGTACAGATTTCCGAGAACAAAGCGGAAAAGCTTATTGCGAATGTCGCGGTACGTCTCGGCAATCCGCCGCATCAGGTTCTCAGAACCCACCACATCCTCGCGGAAATCCACCGACGCCACCCAGAGCCGCACAATCTCGGCGCCCATTCGGCCGGCAATGTCCACCGGATCGACGTCGTTGCCCCGGGACTTCGACATCGCCTGGCCTTTTTCGTCGAGCGTCCATCCCGGCGTAACCACGCCTTTGTAGGGAGCGCTGGCCTTCGCGCTGAGCGAGCACAACAGGGAGGACATGAACCACCCGCGGTACTGGTCGCCGCCTTCCAGGTAGAGATCCGACGGCCAGGGCTTGCCGGGTTCGTTTCGAACCTCAACCAGATAGCTCGATCCCGATTCAAACCATACGTCCAGAATATCGGCTTCCTTCTCAAACGCGGTGCCGCCGCAGGGGCATTCGGCGCCGTCTGCGAGACGGCCGGCCTCGGGCGTGTACCATGCGTCCGCTCCGGACCTTCGGAACAGTTCGACCACGCGGCGGCTCACCTCGGGATCATGGAGCGCCTTGCGGCACTGGGTGCAAACGAAAATCGCGATCGGCACGCCCCATACACGCTGGCGCGAAATGGTCCAGTCGGGGCGGGTGGCGATCATGTTGCCGATGCGGTCTTCTCCCCAGGCCGGGTCCCACTCCACTTTCTTGACTTCCTCGAGCGCCCGCGTGCGCAAAGTTCCGCCGCCCGGCATCGGGGCCTCCATCGAGATGAACCACTGCTCGGTGGCGCGAAAAATCACCGGATTGTGACAGCGCCAGCAATGGGGATAGGAGTGTTCGAGTTTCGCTTCCCCCATGAGGGCGCCGCGCGATTTCAGGAGCTCGATAATCGGCCGATTGGCTTCGAAAATATTGAGGCCATCGTATTCGGGAAGACCGTTGCGGATTTTCCCGGCAGCATCGACGTCGCATGTCGGATCGAGTTTGTACCGCTGGCCGGTCAGGAAGTCCTCGGCGCCGTGCGAGGGCGCCGTGTGAACCACGCCGGTCCCGGTGTCCATGGCGACGTAATCGGCGACGACGCCCAGAATCTTCCTCTGCTCCCAGGGAAGGAACGGATGGTAGAACCAGGCGTGCTCGAGCGCCCGGCCCGGAAACTTCGCAATGGGCTTGGCGTCTTCGAAACCGCATCTTTGAGCTACTTCCGTCGCAAGCTTCCGGGCGACGATGTAGATCGCGTCCCGGGCTTCGAGGGCAACGTATTCCTCATCGGGATGGAACGCGGCCGCCTTCGATGCCGGCAGCGTCCAGGGAGTCGTCGTCCAGATGATGGTGAATACAGGTTTGTCCTTGCCGACGCCCGGCCCTCCGAGCGCGGAATCGATCGCGCCCGGATCCGACTGCAGCCGGTAGCGCACGTAAACCGACGGGCTGGTGTGGTTTTCGTACTCGACCTCGGCCTCGGCGAGCGCCGTGCGATCGTACCAGCACCAGTAAACCGGACGGAGCCCCCGGTACACGAATCCCTGTTCGAAGAATTTGTAGAAGGTCTCGAGGACGACCGACTCGTACTCGGGAGTCATGGTCGAGTACGGCCGGTCAAAGCGCCCGATTATTCCCAGACGCTTGAACTGTTCGCGCTGCAGATCGAGATATTTCTGGGCGTATTTCCGGCACTCCCGGCGCACGTCCGAGGGCTGCATCTCGAGTTTCTTGCCGCCCAGCTGCTGGTCGACCTTGATCTCAATCGGCAGGCCGTGGCAATCCCAGCCCGGAATGTAGGGCGCGTCGAAACCCGCCATATTCCGCGACTTGACGATGAAGTCCTTCAAGCACTTGTTGAGCGCATGGCCCAGGTGGATGGGACCGTTGGCATAGGGCGGCCCGTCGTGCAGAACGTAAACCGGCGCCCCCTTTCTGGCCTCCCGAACCCGCTCGTAGAGCCCCATCTCGGCCCATCGCTTGAGCACTTTGGGCTCATTCTGGGGAAGGTTCGCCTTCATGGGGAAGGCGGTTTTCGGCAGGTTGATGGTAGATTTCAGGTCCACTCGGCGGGGGCTCCAAACACGTGAAACTTCATTATAGGGAGCAATCCAGAGAACGTCTAACCAAGCCCGCCCTCCGCAGACCCCGGCAAGCTGCCTGCCCTCAACAAGAAAGGTCGCCCGCGACCTCGCGGGAGGGCCGGCAGTTCATGAATTGACAGATACGGTGAAGACCCGAGCGATACTATGCAGTTCAAGATTTATGCAGTCCAAGGGAGCGGACAAGGGCCGGGTGAGCGCGAGAGAGAAGGAAAAGGCCGCGAAAATTTGCTCCCGGAGTGTACAATTTGGGCAAGGCGAACGTTTCGCAAGTGCCGGCATCTAATCTGAAGTAGTTGCAAGTGGTCATATCGGCCGAACCAACAAAGCGGTTTCCCACCGGTTGCGAGCGAGGACCTGGGGAGTGCAACTTGATGGGCACACTCGTCACCTAAGAGATTAGAAATTCCGGCCAGCGCTCGGGGCCGACGAGCGGGCACCGAGAACTGGCCCATTTCCTATGAGTCGGGTAACATAATGGCAACCTTGGACTTCAAACCACCGCAAGATTCCGCGTCCGAACCCGAACCCGAATTGAATCTGCTCATGCCGCAGGGCTCCCAGCCGGGTTTGTGGAAGTCCCTCGTTCAGAACGTCAAAGACACATTTTTCGCCCCCAAGCAGCCGCCTCTTGTACTTACGTCAAAGCCAGTTCCGGTAAAGGACATCTGGGGCTTTTACGACCATAAGAGAAGCGGCGCAGCCCTGTCGACTGTGGCGCACATTGTGGTTCTCAGCGGGTTGCTGGTTGGCACCTATTACCTGGGCAAGAAGGTGGTGAGCCCGCCGCCCAGGGAATCGGTCACGTATGTTCCCACCGAGGCCCCGCCGCCCATGAAACCGTCGAGGAAGGAAGTCGCCGGCGGCGGCGGCGGCGGAGATCGTGACAAATTCCAGGCGCCAAAGGGCCGAGTTCCCAAGCAGGCGCTCGAGCAGATCACTCCCCCGGCTATTGTGGTCAGGAATGAGCATCCGAAGCTGACGGCTGAGCCAACCGTCGTTGTGCCTCCCCAGGTGAAGCTGCAGTCGAACGCCCTCAACCTGGGCAATCCTACGGCGCCCATGCCTTCGGGTCCGCCTTCGAATGGCACCGGCTCGGGTGGCGGGATCGGCTCGGGTTCAGGCGGCGGGATCGGCGTAGGCAGCGGACCGGGCGTCGGCGAAGGCCGCGGTGGCGGAATTGGCGGAGGCGTGTTCCGCATCGGCGGCGGCGTCAGCGCTCCGAAGGCAATCTTCGCGCCCGATCCTGAATATTCCGAAGAAGCGCGCAAGGCGAAATACCAGGGGACTGTGGTCCTCAGCCTGATCGTCGGCGCCGACGGAGTTCCCCGCGATATCAAGATCGCTCGCAGCGTAGGACTCGGGCTTGACGAAAAAGCAATCGAGACCGTGAAAACCTGGAAGTTCGAACCGGGCACAAAGGACGGAAAAGCGGTCGCAACCTACGCCACCATCGAGGTTGCATTCCACCTTTATTGATTCGGGTTCATGGAGGGCAGAACAGGAAGGGCCTGTCAGGGAGGGCCCTTTTCTTGTTTGTCTCCCTCGAGCTTCCTCGCTCACAAGCACGCTTCTGCCCCGGAGGCTCCTGATCTCAATCGGGAGAGGAAGCGCTTTGCTGTAAACCTTCCAGCCTGGCGCCTCTTGCATAGACCAGTTTTCAGGGAGGGGTTGCTCACTCCTTCAACGCGACGTGGGTGACGTTTGCGATCGCCCGGCCGAGAAACAGTTTGCCGAGGCGCTCGAATTTCTGAACCGAATCTGTGACAAAGAAACGAACCTCGCCGCTGGCGCTCGGGGAACCTTCGCCGGCCGCGCCCGGGTCCGGCCTATTTGCCTCCCCGCCGAGGACATTGGCCACGGCCAGGGCGGTCGATTCGGCCGAATCGACTAAGGTCATCCGTTCCGGCACGACGCGGCGGAGAAGCGGCTTGAGCAGCGGATAGTGGGTACACCCCAGCAAGAGCACATCGGCCGAGTCGAAACCGTCCGCGAACGCCTCTTTCAGATAGATTCTTGCCACCTGCTCGGTAACCGGGTGGTCGGTCCAACCCTCCTCGACCAGGGGGACCAGCAGCGGACACGCCTTCTCGCAGGCCTCTACCTGGCGCTTTTCGAGCGCATGGCGATACGCACGGCTCGAGATCGTGGCTTCGGTGCCAATCACGACTGCCTTGCGGCTGCGCGAGGCCCGGGCAGCTTCCTCGGCTCCGGGCTCGACAACGCCGAGAACCCCGACCGAGACCCGCCGGCGGATCTCGTCAAGAGCAAGGGCGGTCGCGGTGTTGCAGGCGACGACCAGCAGACCGGCCCCTTCCTGCTCGAGAAAAAGGGCGGCCTCGCAAGCATACTTGGCCACGGTTACAACCGACTTCGACCCGTAAGGGAGCCGGGCGGTGTCGCCGAAGTACAGGTATTCGGCTGCGGGCGCCGCCTCGAGCAATGCCTTGAGCACGGTCAGTCCGCCGAAGCCGGAATCGAAGACGCCGATTTTATGGATGGGAGGCACGAGCGGAGTTGGCGGGACCCGGGACGTTCTACAGCCCTTTCTTAGGAAAGGGAACGGCGCCGCGGTCCTCCGCCGTCGTCTGCGTCTCATCTCGAGTCGTCCGGCAGCATCGCCCGGGTGGAATCGGCGCTCCGTGAGGACAGGTCTTCGGGTGCCCGAGAAAGGTGCAGATCTTCTCGGTGGCTTCGGGCGAAAGGATATGCTCGAACTTGCACGCCTGCTGTTCAATTTCGGTCTCGCTGTCCATCGCCAGGCTGTCGGTAAACAGGCGCTCGGCGAGACGATGGCGCCGGATGATGTCTCCGGCGCGCTGCCGCCCTTTCTCCGTCAGCTCGACGATCAGGCTGCCGTCGCCGATCGAAACGCCCGCAGGCTTGAGCGCATCGTGACAGGGGTTCGCAAAGGTCGTGTGATCATGCCGAACCGGCGGGTGCGGCTGCGTTTCGACCAGCCCCAGTTCGCGCAGCCTGTCTACCGCGATTCCCACCGGCAGGGTGCCGTGCACCTCCATGTGCTCGACTTCGGCGATCCGATGGTGCTCTTCGAGCACCCAGAGCTCTTCGAGCACCTCTTCGAGCTGCTCCTCGTCGGCCATGGTAAAAAATTCCTGCGCCGCAATCTTGCCGTGATGCAGCTCGATCCGCCGGTCCCCCAGCCGCGCCACAACCGGATCGTGGGTAACCATCACGATCGTGCGCCCCTGATTATGCAGATCGCGCAGCAGATCGAGCACAATCTGCTCATTCATGGCGTCCAGGTTTCCCGTCGGCTCATCGGCAAGAATGATCTTGGGGTCGTTGATCAAGGCGCGCGCAATCGAGACGCGCTGCTGCTCGCCGCCGGAAAGCTGGGCGGGCAGGTGATCGGCCCGGTCGCGGAGTCCCACCCGGCCAAGGGCCTCGCGCGCCTCCTCGTCATCGGTCATGCTGTGGAAGTACTGCGCAAGCATCACGTTCTCCACCGCCGTGAGATACGGGATCAGGTGGAATTGTTGGAAGATGAAGCCGATCTTCTCGGCGCGGACCCGGGTCAGCTCCTTCGCCTTGAGCTCGGCCACGTTCTCGCCATCCAGCCAGATTTCCCCTTGGCTCGGGCGGTCCAGGCAGCCGATCAGGTTCACCAGCGTGGATTTGCCCGAGCCCGACGGCCCCATCACGGCAATCCACTCGCCGGTGTCGACTTCGAGGCTGAAATCATCGAGCGCGCGAATGGTCCCGCCCGGGGCTTCGGCGCGCGCCGGGTAGAACCTGCTGACATGGCTGAGCCGGATCATTATTCGCCTCTCAAAATGATAGCGGGCTGGATCTGGCGCAGCAATCGCAGGGGAACGAATGCGGCAAGCAGCGTAACCGCGAGGCATCCGGCGACGACCGGAGCGAGAACGTCCAGACGGGGAGCAACCGGGGCATGAAAATCAGCGCGGCCAATCCAGGCGGCGATGCCCGCGCCCGCGACAAACCCCAGCAGGGCGCCGGCACAGGCCAGCACCGCCGATTCCCCGGCAATCAATAAGCCGATCGACCGCTCGGACCCGCCGATGGCTTTCATGATGGCGAAGTCGCGCCGCCGGTCAAACAACCAGCCGGTGAGCGTCGCGAGAACGCACAAAGCGGCGGTGAGAATGATGAAGACCGAGGACCAGAGAAGCGTGGAGCGGGTCTTGCGAAGAATGTTGGCTTCGCCCTCGGTGACTTGCCGCACGGGATGAACATCGGCGGAGGGAACGGAGCTCTCGAGCGCCTGGAGCAGACGATTGACTTCCTCCGCGGAGCCATACGCGGCAATTTCGACCACCGAGGGTTCGAGCCCGGTCCAGGACTTGAACTCGTCGAGCGAAATGTAAACCCGGTCCTCTTCCCCGGCCCCCGTCGTAAGGGTCCCCGCGCGAGAGAGAGCAATCGACCGGTCCGCGTAGGAGAGGTTGAAGCCCGCGTTTGCCGGCGTCAGAAGCCTGGCCGCACGTAGGCCGACCAGGGCTTCGCCGGGGAGGTGGGGCCAGGAAGAAACCTCCCACCACGGATTCAGCTGGCGCGCCAGAGCGAAGTCGGTCGCGGCCACGACAACCGGCTGATCTCCCCGGGTGCGGGCGACGGCGTAGGCAAACGGAACCGCGAGCCCGCGAGAGCCCACCACGGCCTCCACACGCCCCAGATCCGATCGATTGAAGCTCTGCCCGGACCTGGCCTCGAGGACGATGTTGGCGCCAAACCCGCGGAACTCCCGGCGCAGCTTGGATTCGACGTCCAGGAACAGGTTCAGCATGGCGGTCGCGGCGGCCGCGGCGACGGCGACGGCAAGGAGCGCGGACAGTGCGGTCCGCTTCCTCAGAATGGCCGCGCGCACGAGCATGCGGACGAACATGGGCGTGCTTCTCGCGCGGCGCCGCGTCTTCACGCTTCGCCTCGCAGAGCGTGCACCGGATCGCTCGTTGCCGCCCGCCGGATGGCGGCCGCGCTTCCGAGGAGGGTCACGAGGACCGCGATTCCGACCACGATGGGCAACAGCACGGGTTGAACCGTGATGGCCAGTCCGAAGATGGTCATCCCCAGGCGGCGGGCGACGATCGCGCCCGCGGCAAAGCCGGCGAGTCCGCCGGCCAGCGCCAGCAGCGCACATTCGGTGGTGAAGATGGCCGACAGCGTGAACTCGCCCGCACCGAGCGCCTTCATCAATCCAATCTCCTGGCGGCGCTCCAACATGGCCGTGGCCATGGCGGAGGAAACCGCCAGCCCGGAGGTACCGAGCGCGGCGAGAGTAATGAGCAGCATCAGCCCCTCAATCCGCGAAAGGATGTTGCCCTCGTTCTGCTGGACCTGGCGAATCTGCTGGGCGTGCGAATGCGGAATCGCTTCCTGTAGCTGAAATGCAATCGACTGGGGATACGCCGAACAGTACCAGCGGTCGCGGTCGGCGGCGGTCATCGCGTTCGGATTGCGGCGGGCGAAAGCATCTTCCGGCTTGGTGCGGGCGTTCACAAAGATTCTGCCCACCGCGCCGGGCTTTGCCGCCAGGGCCTGGGCCACGGAAAGGGGCGCGACGATCTGGTGGTCTTCGACGCCGCCGGTCGAGACCATTCCCGAGACTCGATACACCTCTCCGTTCAGCGGAAGTTCGTCGCCGGTCCGGATGTTCTCCTCCTCGGCAAGCTTCTCCCCGGCCAGAACTTCGATCGAGCCGTCTTCAGGCCATCGGCCGTCGACCTTCCACCAGGGGAAGGTCTCGCGCGCGCCGGAGGTAAACTCCTCGTTCCCAAATTTCAGCCTCTGCGAGAAGTAGGTCCCGACGAGGGTCACGTCGCGATTTCGAAGCTTCACGTTCAGGGAAAGCTCGGGCGTGAACGAGGTGATGTTGTTGCGCCAGAAGATTCCCTTGATCTTCGGGAGGTCGGCCTCCTCAAGGTACCGGCCGGCGGGCTTGAGATTCACGCTCCCGATTTGGACGTCCAGGGTGTCGTCCTCGGGCGTGACCACCAGGTTTGCGCCGTAGCTCCGCAGTTCACGGCTGATCTTGTCGCCAATATCGGTGGCGATGGCGATCATCGCGGTCGCAACCGCCGCGCCGAGCGTCACCGCGGCCGCAACCAGCAGCTTCCGCCGAGTCTGCCGGCGAAACGATTCGTAAACCAGGCGAACAAACATGGCAGGTGGAACTCGTTACTCTTTCGCGTGCCCTCCTGTCGTTCCGCTTGCCTCAAGCAACCACCGGGCGAGAGAAGAGGTCAACGCTCGAACAGCTTTGCCCGTGCGGCCAGCCCCGCTTCGTGAATCACGATGTCGGGGCCCACGACGCTCGACTCAAGCGGCACGGGGTTGCAGCCGCCCGGGGTGCCTACCGACTGGGAGTTGATCGGCGAAGCGCAATTCTTGCACACCAGCCCGTTTGCCCCCTTGAAGAAGCCGACCGCGCCGCAGATTTCGCAGGCATCGAAGACGGCCACCACTTTGCCGTCGGGCTTCTTGTAGAGGAGAAAGCGCACCTCCGTGCCGTTTTCCCGCGCGCGAAAGCGGTGGAGATCGCCATCGGAAACCTGCGACAGAGGAATACGGGCGGTCCCGTCGGTAAAACTGACCTCCGTGGCGGGCGTCAGCATGTTCACGCTTCTGGCATAAATGAACTCGGCCGTGACCAGCACAATGAAGATGAACGACGTCGCATAGACCGACATCATCCACCACCGTTCGCGGCGCGCGCTCCACAGCGCCTTGCGTTTGAGGGCTGGAGACTCGGGCAGCGGCTCCGCCTGCCGGCGGCGGGCTTCAAACAGCACCATCAGCGCCGCCAGGGCGAGGATGGTGACGAAGAAGAACCACTCGTTGCTGACGATGGGGCCGATCAGCGCCATTTCCCGTTTTGAGGAAGGCAGCACGCCATATTCGGAGAGCTCGTGAAGACCGGAAACCAGCAGTTGCGCGGCGACGAAGAAAAGAATCACCGTGGTCACGCGGAAAAATTTCTGCAGGTTGATTCGCACGCTGCCCTTGATGAACATCACCCCGAAAACGATGGCCGCGGCAACTCCCAGCAGCGTGCCGAGGAAGCTGAGCAGAGCGCTGGTTTCGAGCGAAACGGCGGAAAGCATCAGGACGGTCTCGGCGCCCTCGCGCAGCACCATCAGGAAAACAAAGAGGAAAATACCCAGCTGAGAACCGCGGCCGGCGAGCGATCCGACTTTGCCTTCGATCTCCCCCTTGAGCCGTCGACCGGTCCGCATCATGAAAACGATCATGGTCGCGACGAAAAAGGCCGCCGCCAGCATGACCCAGCCTTCGAACAAGTCCTCGTTCAACTGGAACCGGGAAAGAAGGATCGCGACGCCGATGCTCGCCGCGAAGGCCGCCGCGAGCGCCGCAAACACCGCCTTGCGAAGGTCCTCGCGCCCGATCTTGTTCAGATAGGCCAGAGTGATCCCGATAATGAGCGCGGCTTCGACGCCTTCGCGTAAAGTAATAATGAATGCCTGCAGCAATAACCTAACCCTGGTGTAGTTGCGACCGAGTCGCAAGTAGAAGTCTTACTTAAGAATATCCGGCTGCCACAGGGACGTCAAACGTGCTCGGCCGGCCGGAAAGGCCGGAGGGCCATGAGGTCCGGAGGCGACCTGCCGGTCGATCAGGGGGGAGTAACGCGTCTTCGCAGGGGGCGCCTGCCTCAAACCGGCCGGCTATCGGAGCGTGGCGCAGGGCCGCAGCCTGCCACCCCCGAGCGACTGGTTAATCAGAACTTCACCGGACCGATTGGCGAGGTCATCTCTCCGGGCTAAAGGTTCTATGAAAGAGCGCTTTGGGGGATCCCGAACTCACTCGGACTGCTTTCCGGCGACGGCCACAACCGGTGTGATGCCGCGATCGACGAGCGAGCGATTGAAGGCCGTCAGGTCCTTTTCGACTATGCCGCGATAATCCGCCTCGACCGCCTTCAGGTCTTTGTCGATCGAGTCGAAGATCTCGAGGTCGGCTTCGGTCGGACGGAAATCGGCACCCCCCGCCACATCGCCGGCCCCTGTTCCCACCTCGCCATTCAGCCAGATCAGGTTGAGATACACCTTGTAGGCCGCCGAGAAATATTTGTCGTCGCTCAGAGAATCTGCAGGCGTGATCAGCCGATACTCCAGGCTTTCGAGCTTTTCGTCCATGGAGTGGACCGACTTCTCCAGGGCATCTTCGGGCTTGTCCGGCGCCGCAGAGGTCCTCTCGAGGGCTGCGTCTGCCTCCTTCCCGTCCGGAGCTTCCTCGTCCTTCGACTTGAGCATCTGCCCGATCAGGGAGAGCTGTTTTCTCAACCACTCCACCCGGTTCACCGTATCCGAGGTCGCGCTGATGTCGTCTCGTATGCGCAACTCGAGTTTGGTGGAGGCCTGAATGTCCTCGTCGGTCCCGGGCGAATGTGGATCCTTCAGAATTTTCAGCGGCGCAGTGATTTTGTCCCCGTCCACCGTCATGCGGATCTGATAATCGCCGGGCGCAACCAGGGGGCCGGCCTGCGCCGGTTCGATCCCCCAATGGGTCACGGGGCGCGATTCCGCCCTGCGGAACCGGCTTTCCTCCCAGATGTAGGGGTTGTCGGCCGGCGCCGTCCTCAGCGCCACCAGCCGGGGCGGCTCATAGCGGAGATCCCACCCGGCGCGGTTGAGCCCCTCTCGCGCGGGCACGTCCTTCAGCTTGCGGATCAGGTTGCCATTCGTGTCCAGAACTTCGATGGACACCGGCTTCTTGGGAGCCGTTTTTAAGGAGTAGGTCAAGAGGGCGCGCCCGCCGCGGGTGAACCTGTAAGTGGCTCGCGGTTGAAACAGGCGCGCGGGCGCATCCGTTCGACTCGCGGCCATCTGCTCGAGAGGACTGATGTCATCCAGAATATAAATTCCCCGGCCGTAGGTGGAGAGGACCAGATCGTGAAATTGTTTCTGGACTTCGATCCACGACACCACGCTGTGCGGCAGGCCGGCATCGAACGCCGTCCAATGACCGCCATCGTCGAGCGAGTAGTAGAATCCGTTGCCCGTGCCGGCAAACAACAGCCCCTTCGCATTGGGGTCCTCGGCAATCCGGCGGACGTAAGCCAGTTCATGCTTCGGCAGATCGCTATTGATGCGCTTCCAGGTCCGGCCGAAGTCGGTTGTCTTGTACAGGTAAGGATCGCGGTCGTCCACCAGGTGAACGTCAACGCTGACATACGCGGTTCCCGCATCGAAGTGCGAAGGTTCAATGCTGGTGACGGTTCCCCACGCCGGCAGGCCGGAAATCGCCCGGGTGACGTTTGTCCAGTGCGCTCCCCCATCGGTTGTATTCCACACCAGGCCATCGTTGGTTCCCGCCCAGATCAGGCCTTTCTGAACCGGCGACGGCGCAATGGCGAACACCACCTCGGCATAAAACTGGCCGAGGTTGTCGCCCACCAGTCCGCCAGAGGAGACGGAGTGGCCGGGATCCTGGGTGGAGAGGTCGGGACTGATGATCGTCCAGCTTTGTCCGTCGTCGGCGGTCTTGAAAATGACCTGGCAGCCGTAGTAGACCGTTTTGTGGTCAAAGGGATCGACGGCCAGCGGCGGCGTCCAATGGCAGCGGTACTTGGCTTCGTTGGGCGGCGAGTCCAGGGTATGCATCCACGGGCTGACCGACCGCGAACGTTTGCTTTTCGCATCCCAACGGGTTACCTCGTCGCCATAACACGTTGCCCACACCACATCGGGGTTGCCGGGCACGGGCAGCGTAAAGCCGGATTCACAGCCGCCCATGTGATGGTCCCAGCCTGCCTCGCTGTCCCCGCGTTCTGCGTACTCGCCGCCCACCGGGCGGCTGGGGCCGCGCATGTTCCCGTCGTCCTGCATGTTGGTGTAGAAGTAGTATGGAATCTGCTCATCGACGGCAACGTGATACATCTGGCCTATGGGAAGCGTGACGTCGTGGAACCCGCGGCCGTGAACGGTGGTGATGTGCATTCCACCATCATCGGTGATCGCAAAGCGGTCCGGGTCCCGCGGGTCGATCCAGATGTCGTGATTGTCTCCTCCCCAATGGGTCTCCTCGAAGGTTTCGCCGCCGTCGAGGGAGCGGAAGAAACTGCTGTTCGCCACCAGCACCTCGTTCTCATTTCCGGTGGAGACGGCAAGGCGGATGTAATAGCCCGCGCGCCCGACGAGCGCGCGCTGATGATTCACTACCCGCCAGTTTTCCCCGCCATCGTCGGACCGCCACACCGAGCCTTGATCTTTGGTCTGGATGAGCGCGTAGACCCGGTTCGAGTCTGTGGGCGCAACCGCCACATCAATCTTTCCCACCGGCGGCTTCGGCAGCCCGTGGGCCTCGATTCGCGTCCATTTACTGCCGCCGTCGCGGGATACGTAAATCCCGCTTCCCGGCCCACCGCTGAATTCGCCCCAGGTGTGCAGTTCCACCTGCCACATGCCGGCAAACAGCACGCGCGGATTGTGCGGGTCCATGGCGAGGCCGGAGCAGCCGGTGCGCTCGTCGGCGAAAAGCACTCGTTCCCAGTGTTGGCCGCCGTCGACGGTGCGATAGACCCCGCGCTCCTGCTCGGCTCCGGTGGCCCGGCCCAGGGCGCAAACAAAGACCACGTCCGGATCGGCGGGATGGACAAGAATGCGAGCGATGCGTCCGGTTGCTTCGAGCCCCATGCGCGCCCAGGTCTCTCCCCCGTTGGTGGACCGGTAAACGCCGTTGCCCATCACGTCGCTATCCCGAATCATCCACGCCTCTCCCGTGCCGACCCAGACGACATTATGGTCCGAGGGCGCGACGGCCACCGCGCCAATGGCCGCCGCCGGCTGCTTGTCGAAAACCGGCGCCCAGTGGTTGCCGCCATCGGAGGATTTCCAGACTCCCCCCGACGCCGCTCCGGCGTAATAGGTGCTCGGGTCGCCGGGAACCCCGGCCACCGATGCGACCCGGTTGCCCACTTCGGGGCCGGCAAACCGGAAGCGTAGCGTCTCAGCCTCGTTTCCTGGGCGGCGATTTTGCGCTGAAAGCGAAGCGCAAACCAGAGCGATCACGCATGGCACACAGACTCCGACAAGGCGTTTCAAGGCTTTCTACCTCCTTAAGGATGGACTGCGGAATGCAATGTCTGGCAGGGGACGCATGGATTCACCGTTCAACCCGGAATTCCTGGCGGGAGTGCTGTATACAATATGCGAAATACCTTTGTCAAGAACTTCTGGCAGGGCTGGCTCCAGGAAGTCACGCCTGTTTGAGGTCCCCCGGTTTTTCTTCGTGCTACACTTCCGCCGCATGGCAAAATTCCTCGAAATCATGATCTGGCTCGGGGCCTCTGCAGTCGCTTTCGGGCAGAGCGTTGCCCGTCCCGATGTGCCCGATAAGATCCAGGCGCCTGCGGGACAGCAAATTGTCCTCCTGGCGCACGCATCGGGCTCGCAGATATACGTATGCCAGCCTGGAACCGACGGCAAACTGGCCTGGAACTTGAAGGCCCCGGACGCCGAACTTCACGATCAACACGGAGCCGTGATCGGGCATCATTCTGGGGGGCCAACCTGGAAGAACAACGATGGGAGTGTGGTGACCGGCAAGGCTGCGGCAAGCGTGGGTTCGCCGGATCCAAACTCCATTCCCTGGCTCCTCGTGTTCGCCACCGCCCACTCGGGCGAAGGCGTGCTGACCCATGTCGCCACCATTCAGCGAATCAACACCCGGGGTGGTATGCCGCCTGCGGCGGGGGACTGCAATGCCCAAGAGCGGAACTCCGATCGAAAGAGTGAGTACAGCGCCGATTACTACTTCTACGCGCCAGCTCCAGTCCACTGACCTGCAGGTCTTCTGCCCCGCCGAACTTCTACAAGCGTCTGCGAGCGTCGGCAGCGGGGCGCGTGCAGATTCCAGGCAGCCGGATTCTCCGGGAGCGTCCCCCTTTGCCGTCGCGGCCAATCAACTCGCACGGTGAGCGCGAAAAAGACATGGCCCGTGATGAATGGACAACCCTTCGGCTTTAGGCACGTCATCATAACCGGCGGCGTAGTTTTCAAGAGCTGGCAGCGAAGGCAATCGGCAAAGCGTTAGCCTCTTGAGAGGACGCCGGCTCTAAACCGGCACCGTCATTTCTACTGGAATGCCTCGACGGCCCGCATCCGGGGTGCTTGAACTCGGAAGCGGCAGCGTCTTGGTCATGGCGCGGCTTGTGGCCATGAATGTACCTACAGTCGACATCGGTGGTATGGGCGTTTTTCAGCGAAAATCACTAACCAACCTGTAAGCGCGGGATCTCGGCTGAGGGACGTGGATCGTGTCTATCCAGACAACTGAAAATCAAGCGCGTCACACCTCGGACAGTGACGACCTTGGTTGAATTTTTCCTGGGAACGGTGCGTTCCGCAACCGAGCACCAGCAGGAAGACTGAGAGGGAGACAAGCCCATGAGTTTAAGTCTGCTCTCGACCACTGCAGCACCGCCTCTCGCCGCCGTCTGGCCCAGATACCCGAGCGTGTATGAAGTCAATACCTGGGTGTGGCTGGCGGAGCTGAGCCGGAAGTATGGAACCCACGTGACCCTCTCGTCCGTGCCCGCAGCCGAGTGGAACGCCATCGCCCAAGGCTTCGACGCCGTTTGGCTCATGGGCGTTTGGGAACGGAGCGCAGCCAGCATAGCGATTGCAAACGGGAACCAGACCCTGGTTGACGATTTCAAGCGGGCGCTCCCCGACTTCTCTCCCGCCGACAATGTGGGTTCTCCCTATTGCGTGCGCAACTACGTGGTCGACGAGCGTCTCGGAGGACCACGAGGTCTCGCCGCCTCCCGCCGGGAGCTTGCGAGGCGAGGCATGAAGCTGGTCCTGGACTTCGTGCCCAACCATGTTGCTCCCGACCATCCCTGGGTCCGGCAACATCCGGAGTACTTTATCCGGGGCGATGCCGCGGATATAGGGAAGGATCGCTCTTCTTTCGTTGAGATCGGCGGAACGGTTTTCGCTTTGGGACGCGACCCCTTCCTTCCGCCATGGCCTGACGTCCTGCAACTGAATGCTTTCCATCCCGGCCTGCGCAAGGCCGTTTCCGAGACCCTCTCCGCCCTTGCCGACCAGTGCGATGGTGTTCGCTGTGATATGGCGATGCTGGTGACGAACGTGACCTTAGAACGCACCTGGGGCGTTCGCGCCGGCGAGCGCCCCGCGACCGAGTATTGGGTCGATGTGATCTCGAAGATCAAGCGCCGGCACCCCAACTTCCTCTTTATCGCGGAGGTCTATTGGGACCTGGAGTGGGAACTCCAGCAGCAGGGGTTTGACTTCTGCTATGACAAGAAGCTGTACGAAAGGCTGGAACATACCGACGCCGAGGCCGTGCGGCTTCATCTTTGCGCTGAACCCGCGTATCAAGACAAGCTGCTCCGCTTTGTCGAGAACCACGACGAACCGCGGGCTGCCGCCGCCTTCCTCCCCGAAAAAGAGCGGCCCGCCGCCCTGACCACGGCCACCCTGCCCGGCACGAAGCTGTTTCACGAAGGGCAACTCGAGGGAAGGAGAGTCAGGGTACCCGTTTTTCTAGCCAGGCGCCCGAACGAGCCCGTGGATGAAGGCCTGCACGAGTTTTATCGGAAGCTTCTCGACACCATCCGCCAGCCTGTCTTTCGCGAGGGCCAATGGAGCTTGTGCGGACGGAACGGCTGGGCCGACAACCCGAGTTTTTACAACCTGGTCGCCTGGACCTGGATGAGGGGCAACGAGCGTTATCTCATCGCAGTCAACCTCGGCGCTTCCCCGGTCGAAGCTCAAGTTCAGGTTCCGTGGGCCGGCACGAGCAGCGGACATTGGCGCCTGGTTGATGTCTTCTCGAATGCCACCTACGAACGAAACGGAGCTGAAATGCTGTCGCCGGGACTGTACGTGGAGCTCGGTCCCTGGGGCTACCACTTCTTCCGCTGCTTGTACGAAAGGTAACCGCGACAGATAAACCGCGACGCGAATTGCGTCTTGCTATTCGGCCAAAAACCCATGACCTGGATGGGGTCCCCAACCAGAAAGATGGGTTCCCCAACCAGAAAAAAGAGGGCAGCACGCATGAAACCGAATCAACCGCACCGGACCGAGTACGCCGGCACCGTCGAGCAGACCCGCCTCATCCAGGCGCGCGAGTCCAACGCTCCCTGGAAAAAATGGGGGCCTTATCTCAGTGAACGCCAATGGGGCACAGTTCGTGAAGATTACAGCCAGGATGGAAATGCGTGGGGCTACTTCTCCCACGACCAGTCAAGGTCTCGCGCCTACCGCTGGGGCGAGGACGGGCTGGCCGGCATTTCCGACGACCAGCAGCGGCTTTGCTTTGCGCTCGCCTTGTGGAACGGACGCGATCCCATTCTGAAAGAGCGCCTTTTCGGATTGACCAACAACGAAGGCAATCACGGCGAAGATGTGAAGGAATACTACTTCTACCTCGACAGCACGCCCACGCACTCGTACATGAAGTACCTCTATAAGTACCCTCAACGCGCCTTCCCGTATCTGGATCTCGTCGAAACCAACCGTCATCGATCCCGTCACGACTACGAATACGAGCTGATCGACACGGGGATCTTCACGGACGACCGTTACTTCGACGTGTTTGTCGAATACGCAAAAGATGCGCCCGAAGACCTGCTGATCCGCATCTCCGTCCACAATCGCGGTCCCGAGCCGGCCCGGCTTCACGTTCTACCGACTCTGTGGTTCCGCAACACCTGGACGACGGGGGAGGATGAACAAAGGCCGGTCTTGCGCCAGCTCGGTCCGGGGCTGGTCAGCGCGCGCCATGAAGGCATCGGCGAATACACGTTCATGTGCGATCGAAACGCGGAATTGCTTTTTACCGAGAACGAGACCAACACGCAACGTTTGTGGGGACAGGCGAATTCCTCTCCGCATGTAAAGGACGCTTTTCACGAATACTTGATCCACGACAACACTCAGGCGGTGAATCCGGGGAAAACCGGCACGAAGACGGCTGCCCGTTACGAACTGGAGGTCGCCGCCGGCGGTTCACAGACCATCCGGCTGAGGCTCACCAAACTGGATTCAAGGAGTCCCGATGCTTCGCTGGCCCCGGAAACATTCGACCGGCTGGTCCACGCGCGGAGGGCGGACGCCGACGAATTCTACCATCGAATTTCCGCCCCTTCGCTGAATGAAGACGAACGCCGCGTGTTTCGCCAGGCGCTCGCGGGCACGATGTGGACAAAACAGTACTACTACTTTGACCTGAATCGCTGGCTGGACGAGCACGACGCTCATCCTCTTCTTGGTGCCTCAGCCGGAGGCGTTCGCAATTCTCAGTGGTTCCACATGCTCAACAGCGACATCATCTCCATGCCCGACAAGTGGGAATACCCGTGGTACGCGGCATGGGACCTCGCCTTCCATACGATTCCCCTCTCGCTCGTCGACTTCGATTTCGCCAAAGAACAGCAGTTGTTGACCCTGCGCAACCTTTACCTGCATCCGAACGGCCAGATTCCTGCGTACGAGTGGAATTTCAGCGACGTGAATCCCCCGGTCCAAGCCTGGGCCACGCTGTTTCTGTACGAGGTTGAGAACCAGTTGGGCAGGCCCGACCCCCAGTTTCTGGAGCAGTCCTTTCAGCGCCTCATGCTGAATTTCACCTGGTGGATCAACCGCAAAGACCCCGAGGGGCGCAACGTCTTCTCCGGCGGCTTTCTCGGCCTTGACAACATTGGCGTATTTGATCGCAGCGCGCCTCTGCCGTCCGGCGGCACCCTCGAGCAAGCCGACGGCACCGCCTGGATTGCCTTTTTCTGCCAGACCATGTTCGAGATGGCGCTGGTTTTGACGCAGTACGATCCGCTTTATGAGGAACTGGCTTACCGTTTTTTCGAGCATTTCGTATGGATCGCCTATGCGATGGACCGAATGGGCGAAAATCACGATCAGCTCTGGGACGAGGCGGACGGCTTTTATTATGACCTGCTGAGGATGCCCAACGGGCACAGCGTGCACCTGAAGGTGCGGTCCCTGGTCGGGCTGCTTCCGCTGTGTGCGACATCGGTGCTCGAAAAACCCGACACGGCCAGTCTGCCGCGGCTGACCAGGCTCATTGAAATCTTCCGCAAGCGCCATCCCGAGGTGCTCGAGCATATTGCCCCGGCCGACGGCGGCTTTGTCGGCTACAAACAACGCCGCCTGCTTTCCGTGCTGAACAAAAAGAAACTGGAGAGCGTTCTCAAATACATGCTGGACGAGAACGAATTTCTCGGCCCCTGCGGCATTCGCTCTCTGTCGCGATATCATCTCGATCATCCGTACTGCTTCTGGGACGGCAACCAGGAATTCAAAGTCCAATATCTTCCGGCGGAGTCCGACGGGGGCATGTTCGGAGGAAATTCCAACTGGCGCGGACCGGTATGGATGCCGATCAATGCTTTGCTCGTCCGCGCTCTGATCAACCTGTATCAATTCTATGGGAACGATTTTAAGGTTGAGTGTCCTACCGGTTCGGGCAAATACATGAATCTGTTCGGCGTCGCCAGGGAGATCACACGAAGGCTCGAAAGCATCTTTCTGCGGGATGGAAACGGCAATCGTCCGGTTTATGGCGGGGCGCGAAAGTTCCAGGAGGACCCCCACTGGCGCGATTACATTCTGTTCTACGAGTACTTCAACGGCGACGACGGCGCCGGCTTGGGCGCGAGCCATCAGACCGGGTGGACGGCCATCATCGCGCGCCTTATGGACATCTTTGCGCGCGTTACCCAGGTTGAAGTCCTGGAATTCGACAAAGGAAAAGTGGCTGCCACGATGCTCTATCCGGAGATGGAGGAGCGGAAGTCCGCCTGAGGTCCAGGCCAACGCGTCCAGAATTGCGGGCAGAAGGACAGCCGAATCACAGAGCCCGCAGAAAATTCCTGGCCGCTTCGAGTTCCGGAAATTGCCGCTCCTCGGCCTGAAATTCCCGGGAGTGCACCGAGCGCCGGCTGCCGTTGAGGCTCACCGGGTGCTTCAAGTGCAGCATCTCGTGATAGACGATGTAGTCCACCGCATACCGTGGAACCCCGGACTGGTCGAACACGCGGCTGATCACAATCGCATTGTGGGCGGGATCGTAATGTCCTAAGCGGTTGCGGGCGCTCTCGCTGCTCCACGCCATCCGGGGACGGGCCAGCAGCCCGCCAAAAAACCGGGCGTTCAGCTGGTCGAAAATCGCCGCCAGGTCATAGACGCGGCCTTCGGCGGAATGGACCCGTTTTCGCCCGCGCAGCTGCCGCACCCGCTGCGCTTTCTGGGTCATGGAATGCGAAGAAACATACCGCCGATAATGCGACGCCTGCGCCCGGTCAACCGGCTGGCGGTACATCTTCGCCAGAAGAATATGAGCGATGGCCTCGAAGACCGGGCGCGGCGCGCCTTCGAGCAAATCCGAGACCCGCACGAGAAGCCTGCCATTCCGCAGCCGGATGGTGTGGTTGATGTTGGTAAAGCGAAAGAACTCGATTTCGAGCTCGGGCATGGGAGAGCGCGGCCGCAGCTGGCGGTGGGTCTGTTCAAAGATTTCTATGAGCCCGTCGTGCACTTTAGCTGAGAGTACCATGGGCGGTCACTCGGCGCGGGCGGAATCCTCTTTACGATTCTGCTTCTTCTTGTGCTTGAAAAGCTCTTCCTGCTGGGCAAGCAGATCGCGATGGTCTTTGGCGCCGGAATCGACCGCCTCGAGCGCGCTCCCGACGATGAAATCGTCGTCGCGCCCCTCCTGGCTCTGCCCCAGCGAAGACTTGAAGGCGCGGATCTTCGCGCCGAATTCGGTATCGGCTTCGATGACCGGCTTCAGAGCTTTACGCAGGTCTTCGCCGCGATCGGCGTAGGTGTCGACGTTGGTATTGAGTTCGTCGTACACGTCGACAAATTCCTCGAAGGCCTGGCGGGTCTGGGCCGGGCGATCGGCGGCTTTCGGATCGGCGTGGATCTGCTGGGCCCGCTCGAGCCGGGCGCGGGCAAACCCGATATAGAGTTTCAGCCGCTCCTCCGGGACCTGGGCGGTATCGCGCAGTTTGTCGATCTCGGCATCGGTGAGCGGGTCGCGGCGATGGGCCTGGCCCCGGGCGAGCCCCGAGCCAAGCAATACGCAAACCAAAAGGAACGACGACGAGAGTGTTCTGGTATTCATGGCTTCGCTGATCCTGGCCCTTCAATCATGGCTCTTCGCCCCAAACATGCTCTTGAGCAATTCTGTGCGAAAGACCTCGAGCTTGTCGATGGCGGCCTGGACGCCGGGCTGGTCGTCGACGCTGACATCGCCTTTCAAATCGCGGAGCCGCGCCGCCATCTGGCGGATCTTGATCTCGGTGTGCTTGATCTTCTTTCCCGAATGGATGGCCGCCGCATGCCCCTTGTCGGCGTAGGTTACGACTTCGCCGAGCGAGTTCCGCGCCTGGTCGATTTTTCCCTGTTTGAAGGAGTCGATGACAAGATCCAGGGCGCGCCCGGAGACCTCGAGGCACAAGTCGGCCTGCTGGCCGCCCGATGCGTGGTCCGCCCTGGCCATGAGCTCGGCGAGCGATCCATCCTGGCGCGCCGAGCACACGATGGCCGTGGCCAGGACCAGCGCGACGCTCGGCGATGTGCGAATCATCGTTTTTTGGGTTCGAGAGCAATGAGCCGGTGCTGGGCCTGCCACTCCTGGTCGGGATATTTTCCTCCCGCGACGTTGAGGAACTGATGATAATACCTGGCGGCCTGCTGCCGGTCCCGCAGGTGGTCATAGGCGGTTGCGCGAAGAAAATAGCTCATGGGGTTTTCCGGCAGATATTGCGCGCGCAGGTCGGTGGCCTGGATCGCGCCCGCATAGTCCTGGTTTTCGCTCGCGGCGATCGCCAGCTCGCCATAGGCTTCGCCCCATTGAGGTTTCAAGCGGACGGCCTGGGTCAGCTCCTTCTGGGCGTCGGAGGGCTTCTTTTCCTTCAGGTAGACCCGCCCGAGTCCGAAATGCAGCGTGGCATCGCCCGGATTCAAACCGAGCAGATTCGAATAGAGCCGCGCCGCCTGCTCGTACCGTCCCGCTGCGGCGTACATGTCGGCGAGGTCGCGTTGAGCCTTGCTGTCGGCGGGATCGAGTTTCAGCCCGGCCTCCATCTCGCTCATGGCTTCGGCGTTCTTGCCGGAAATTTCCAGCATGCGCCCCAGTTGAAAGTGGGCGCCGGCGTCGTTCGGATGGAGCGCGACCAGTTTTTTGAGCGAAACTTCGGCATTGCCGAATTGTTTTTGACGCATGTAGAAGTTGCTGATGGCCACCAGCGCATCGGAGGAGCCGGGACCGGCCTGAAGCGCCAGCTGATATTCCTTTTCCGCCTCGCCCGGGTTCTGCTGCTTTTCGAGCAGGGTCCCCATCATCCAGTGCGGTTCGGGATCTTTCGGGTCGAGCCTGGCGGCCTGGCGGAAAGCTTCGATAGCCTCAGCCGGCTTCGCCGGCGCAAGCACGTTGCCGAGAGCGATCCAGGCCGCGCGGAGAGACTGCTCGGGATTGGACACCGGTTTGAGTTGCGTGGCCGCGCGCAGGTATTGTTCCGCCTCGGGATCGCCGCGATCGGCAAGGGCCAGACCAAGATTGAAGTTCGACTCGAAGACCCCGGGCCTGGCGGAGACGGACTTCCGGTAGGCGGCAATCGAGTCGTCGCGCCGCCCGAGCGCATGATAGACGAAGGCAAGGTCGTACCAGGCCGCGTAGTCGTCCGCGTGCGCTTCGAGATGTTTCCTGAGCAGAGCTTCTGCGGCCGGGTAGTCCTGTTTGGCGATATCGGCTTCGGCTTCCGCCCGCCCGGCCCGAGACGGGTCCTCGTCTGCAACTCTATGATGACGAACGGTTTTGCCGGTCGTCTGCGCCCGAACGAAGGCGGGAAGGAAAAAGAACCATCCGATGGCCGCCAGGGCCGCGACGCGGGATTTACTGGTGAACATTCGACCGCACGGCCCCGTTTCCGTCGAGCAATTGCGCAAGAAATTGTCCGGTGTAAGAGTCTTTGAGGCCGGCAATGTCTTCCGGCGTCCCCTCTCCGACGATGCGTCCGCCGCGCTCGCCGCCTTCCGGTCCGAGATCGAGTACCCAATCGGCAGTCTTGATCACCTCCAGGTTGTGCTCGATCACCAGAATCGAACCCCCTGCTTCCATAAGACGCCGGAAAGCCGAGAGTAGTTTACTGATGTCATCGAAGTGCAGTCCGGTCGTGGGCTCGTCGAATATATAGAGAATGCGCCGGCCGAACGCCGAGGCGCGGGCCCGGGCGGCGGGCTCGCAGTGCGCGGCCAGCTTGACCCGCTGGGCTTCGCCGCCCGAGAGCGTGGTCGCGGACTGGCCGAGGCGCAGGTAGCCGAGGCCGACCTCGTCGAGCATGCGCAATTTGTCCGCCACCTTGGGGGTGCCGGCGAAGTGACTGATGGCCTCGCGCACGGTCATCTCGAGCACCTCGTGAATGTTCTTTCCGCGATAGCGGATTTCGAGCAGCTCCCCTTTGAAGCGCCTGCCCTTACACTCCTCGCAAACCAGCTCCACATCGGCCAGGAATTGCATTTCGACCACTACGGTTCCCGCCCCCTGGCAGGTCTCGCAGCGCCCCCCGGGGACATTGAAGGAAAAGTGTCCGGCGGCAAATCCGCGGCGGTGGGCCTCGGGGGTGCTCGAAAACAGGTCGCGGATCGCGTCGAAGGCCTTGATGTAAGTCACGGGATTGGACCGCGGCGTACGTCCGATGGGCGATTGATCGACCAGCACCACGTCGTCGATGAACTCATCGCCGGTGAGCTCATCGAACAGAGGCGGTCCGGGCGAGGTGCCGTTGGTCTGGTTCTTGCGGGCGCCGAGCGCCTGATACAGGACATTATGGAGCAGCGTGGACTTTCCCGATCCCGAAACCCCGGTGATGGCGACCAGCATGCCCAGCGGGATGGTGACATCGATGTGCTTCAGGTTATGCGCGCGCGCCCCGCGAACGCAGATTCGCTCGCGGCCCGGCTTGCGGCGGCTCGAAGGAGTTTGAATCCGGAGCTCCTGCGCGAGATAGCGGCCGGTGAGCGAGGCCGGCGTCTGCCGGATCTCGTCGTAGGTCCCTGCCGCGATGACTTTCCCTCCATGTTCGCCTGCGCCCGGCCCGAGATCGAGAATGTGGTCGCTCGAGCGCATGACATCCGGATCGTGTTCCACCACGAGAACCGTGTTTCCCAGGTCCCGCAGTCCATGCAGGATCTGGATCAGGCGGCGGGTGTCGCGGCTGTGCAGGCCGATCGAGGGCTCATCGAGCACATACAGGGTGCCCACCAGGCGCGAGCCGAGCGAAGTCGCCAGTTGAATGCGCTGCGCTTCTCCCCCCGACAGGGTGGAGGTGAGACGGTCGAGGGTCAGATACTCGAGACCGGAGTCGTTCAAAAATTGAAGCCGCGCCTGAATCTCGTGGAGCAGCTTGCCGGCAATGTCGCTTTCCGCCCGGCCCAGCTCGGCCTGCTTGAAGAATTTCGCCGCTTCCTCGACCGTCATCGCGCACACTTCGCAGATATTCTTCCCCGCGATCCTCACCTGGCGCGCTTCCACCCGCAGTCTGGTTCCCCCGCAGACCGAACACAGCGTATAGCCGCGGTACCGGCTGAGAAACACCCGCACGTGCAGCTTGTATTTCTTACGTTCCAGGTACTCGAAAAAGCCGCGCACGCCGGGGAACTTTTTCCCTCCCTCCACGATCCGGCGCCGCTCGTCTGGATCGAGTTCCGCCCAGGGGACATTCAACGGAATACCCGTCTGCCGCGCGAACCGCCTCATCTCTGCGGCATAGGCGTCGTATCTCGGCTTCGTCCACGGCTCGATTGCGCCTTCCTCGAGCGACTTCGACGGGTCCGGGACCACCAGGCCGAGATCGAAGTCGATGGTGTTGCCGAACCCCTGGCAGCGCGGGCAGGCGCCGAAGGGGTTGTTAAAGGAAAACAGGCGGGGCTCGGGTTCCCGGCTTTTAAGGCCGCAGTTTTTGCACTCGAAACCCTCGGAAAACCGGAGTTCGCGCGCCTGCCGCCCCTCGCCCGCCGCCATCTCGAATCTCACTTCTCCGCTCTCGCGGAAACCGATCTCGGCGGCATCTACAATGCGGGCGCGCGAGTCGAGGGAAACCACGAGCCGGTCGAGGAGCACGAAGACCGGCCGGGAGAAGTCCAGGTCGAGCAGGGACTCGGGAGTGGAGAACTCAAAGAGCCGCCCGCCCTGCACGAGCCGGTTGAAGCCGCGCTGCCGCAGCTCGAACAGCCGGGTCTTGATCGCGTCCGCCGCGGCATTTTCACCGCTCTTCCGTTTGCTTCCATCGCTTTCGAGCGGTTTCTGGCGCGAGGACCGGCGGGGAGCGGAGTCCTCGTCGCTCCCCGGGACGGGCGGGCCCGCATCCGGCCCGGTCTTGCGCGGCGCCAGCGGAAACAAAGCCTGCAGCCGTGTGCCTTCTTCGAGCTTCAGCACCTCTTCGGCGATTTCATCCACCGTGTCCCTTTTCACCTCGGCGCCGCACTGCAGGCAATAGGTTTTGCCGATTCGCGCAAACAGCAGGCGGAGATAGTCGTAGATCTCCGTCGCCGTTCCGACGGTCGAGCGCGGATTGCGGGTGGTGTTTTTCTGCCGGATTGCCACCGCGGGCGCGATGCCCTCAATGTGGTCGGCGTCGGGTTTCTCGATTCGCTCCAGGAATTGACGCGCGTAGGCGGAGAGCGATTCCACGTAGCGCCGCTGGCCTTCGGCGTAAATCGTGTCGAAAGCGAGCGAGGACTTCCCCGATCCCGAAACTCCGGTTACAACCGTGAAGGCATTGTGCGGAATCTCGAAATCGATGTTCTTCAGGTTGTGAGTGCGCGCGCCGCGCACCACGATGCTCTCGCTTGACGTTTCACCCATCGGATCAGGGGGGCAGCCTCCGGTTGCGCGGGCCGCCCGGACGGCCCGGCGAGTGCCGCCGAATCTTTTTATTATAAGTGAGCCGGGAGGGCGCGCCCGGGCCGCCGAGGGACGCGAAAACTCACGCCGCGAGTTCGGCGCGCGAGTCCACCGGCTGGGGCTTCCACGCGGAGAGGTCGCGTTGGAGGATGGACTCCAGCTCTTCCACCTCCGGCAAAAACAGCTCGTAAAGCCGGTTCAGGGCGTCGGCGGACAAAGCTTCAAACTGCGGGCCGCTGCGCAGCAATAACCGGAGCACAATTCTCCTGCGCGCCACCGCCAGCAGCCGGTCCATCCGTTCGGCCTTGAACCATTCCGCAACGCCGCATGCGAAGCGGTTTAAGAAGTAGCTGCGGGGCTCGGTCAAGCTCTCCGAATCATGCACGCGGGATTTTTCCGCGAGCGCGAGCGGGATGCGGGGAACCGCAAGAAAATCCGTGATGGCGTCGAGATAGCGCTGCGGGTCATGCCGCAGGTCTTCGTACACCGTGGCCCGCACCCGTTCTTCGCCGAAGGCTCTTTGCCAGGCTCTGAGATGGGTGGCGTAGCGGCCCGACGAGACGAGCTCGGGATCTTTCACCACGGCCTGCTCGAAGCTCCAGGGCGACATGCCGTACGCCCGCTTGACTCTATAAAGGGACAGGACGCGTTCCGCCGGGTTGCGGAAGATGCAGACGATTTTCGCCGCCGGCGCAAGCCGTGCGATTCGTTCGCGGGCGGCGCTCGAGGCGAAGTAGGTGGGAGCCACTTCGCCCATCACCGCATCGCCTGCGTGGTTGGGGAAATGCCTCAGGTACCAGTCGACCCCGCGATGAAAATGCAAGTCGAAAAACCTGGTCTCTTTGGCGGGAAAAGGCAGAGCCGAGCTGCGTTTTAAGACCTCATAAAGCCATGTGGTCCCGGTCCGCGGTGGGCCGACAACGAAAAACGCCGGAAATCGAGTCATGGGCTCTAGTCGCAAGCGGCTCCCCGAATTGAGCCCCTAGCTATGAGCTGGGCAGAGTCTGGTGTCGGGAGAAACCCGTTTCTTCGACCTTCAACCTCCTAGTCGTCCTATTTCGAACAGGGTGAAAATGTAAATCCACAGCGCCGTCATGAAATGCCAGTACCATGCGGCCATCTCGATAACGATGCGGCGATGCTCCAGGCCGGGGCGGAAAAGCGAGGTCAGGCCGCTGTAAAGCAAAACCACCAGCCCGCCGCACAGGTGCACGGCGTGGGCCCCGGTCAAAATGTAGAAGAAAGGGCTGGGAATACCCGAAAAGATGTGAAATCCGTGGCGCGCGAGCGCGCTCCAGGCGGCCCATTGTCCCCCGAGAAACAGAGCGCCGAGCACGATGGTGATCGCGAGCCAGGGAACTTCCAGTTCCTTGTCGACGGAAATGCCGGGAATGGAGCGCACGGGAGCCAGCACCATCTCGCGGGCAAGCGAGCGGCGCGCCAACTCGAGGGTGCAGCTGCTCGCCACCAGAACCACGGTATTCAGCAGGAGCAGACGCACCGGCAGGACCATCGGCACCCAATACCGCACGTACGAGCCGGTGCGGGGGTCGAGCAGCATGCTTCCATGCCGGAGAAGCAGGAACGCCACGGTAATGGTTACAAACAAGACCCCGATCGAGGTAAGAGCAACCAGCAGGCCAAGCCGCGCACGATAGAGCCGGCGGCTGTAATCAAACGAACCGTCGCCTGGACTGTTATCGCCCCCGCCTCCATGGGCGGGAGGAGGCAGACCACCGCCGCCCTGGCCGGGCGTTGGCCGTTCAACCGGAATGGGTGGCGAAAGGACTGGCATAAGGTGCCGCCCGAACCTTCTACTTGGTTGCTGTCCTCGCGAGCGAGCGTACGTACTTGATGACTTGCGCAATCTCGCCCTCGGTCAGGTCATCCGCGAAAGGGGGCATGTTGGTCTGCCCGTCGTGAATCACCTTGTGCAACTCAGCGTCGGTCTTCTTCTGAACATTCTTAGAGCGAAGGTCGGCGGCTTGCAGTTGTTTGCCCAGCGGAGTATTCCCAGACCCGTCGGCCCCATGGCAGAGCACGCATTTTGACTTGAAGGTCTGAGCGCCGGAATCTGACTGGCACAGAGCAGGTCTGAGGGCCGCAGAAACGAAGATCATGCAAGAAGCCGCTGCTGCGAGCCTGCTCCAAGATCGAGTTTTTCTCACTAAGTCCTCCGTCCATCTATAGATATCGAAAGTTGTCGAATCGCGGATCGCGGCCTGAGCCGCCTCCGGTCCCGATCTCTGTAAATCATAGCTCATACCTCAGGCAACCCGGTTTCAGCCTCATCGAGTAGAATGCTCGCGCTATGGCGAAACGCAGAACAGGGGCGCTTGCACGCAAGAGGAACATTTGTTTCGGCTGCGGCCGGCACAATTCCCACGGAATGCGGCTGAAATTCTTTCGCGAGCAAGAGCGCTTCATCTGCCACTTCCGGCTGGGCCGGCGATATACCGGACCTCCCGGGCACTGCCATGGCGGAATCATCGCCACCATTCTCGACGAGGCCATGAGCAAATTGAGCAAGCTGCGCGATGTCGTCGCGGCAACGTCCCGCATGACGGTCGAGTATTTGAGGCCGGTGCCATTGCACAGGAAACTGCGGGTGGAGTCGCGCGAGAGCGGCAAACGCGGACGCCGGCTGACGCGATTTGCGGAGATCCTTGATGAAAAAGGGACGGTGCTCGCGCGAAGCCGGGGGGTGTTTGTGATCATCGATCCCGAGCGGGTATTCCGGCGAAAATCCCGATAATCCTCTCTCGCGGGGAACTTGAGTCTTTTCTCGCCGCCGGCCGGGCCAAGAGCGGGAACCAGTCCGCGCCGCCCCTGAGGCTTAGCCCGCAGCCAGCCAGCCTGCTAAAATCTGAAATAACCAATGCGTAGATTATCGCTGCTGATAGCCGTGGGCGTACTGCTTCTCGACCGCTCAACGAAATGGCTCGTCGCCAGACAAATTTCCCTGCACGACAGCATTACCGTCATCCGGCGCGTCTTTTACATTACCCATGTCGAGAACCGGGGTGCGGCGTTCGGCCTGTTCGCCGAATCGCCTTCGGAATGGAAGGTGGCGCTGCTGGTGCTGTTTTCCATCGTCGCCCTGGTTATTGTGTCTGCCCTTCTCTGGCGCAGCAGCCAAACCATGACCACGACTGCCGTCGGCCTTTCCCTCATCCTCGGAGGGGCGCTCGGCAATCTCTGGGACCGCCTGTTGAGCGGTCGCGTGGTCGATTTCCTTCTCGTCTACATCGGTTCGTATCAATGGCCCGCCTTCAATGTGGCCGATAGTGCGATTGTGCTGGGCGCCGGCCTGCTGGTGTTCGAGATCCTCTTCGCCAAAACACCCGCGGCAGAAAAAAGCAGCTCTCTCTAGGCTTCCGGCCGGGGATTTGCACTGCGGATCGGAGGACCGCGCAGGGGACTCCCGGGGCCTAAACCCGAGTGTCTCCAGGCCTCGTCGTCGCGTTGCAGCGGGGTTTAACGGGACCGTCCGTGTCGAGCCGGTGCGGTCAACACTTCCGTCGTTCGGCCGGGCGGGTGCGGCACGACAAACGTGTCCAGATACTGTTCCAGTTTTCCCCGGTTCGCGGACCGGAAGTTCGAATAGTCCTTGCCCATATCCTCATCCGCCAGCCTGAAGAGCACGTAGGGTCCCAGAACGCCGGCTTGGTGCAATTTCAAAAGCAGGAGCAGAGATGGGTTCTCCGTCACCATCTCGGCGGTTTCGACGTCCCCCTCCAGCTTCTCGAGCGCATTGATTTCAGCGGTTAGAGCTTCGACTTCCTCCGCAAGGCTGTGTCTATACGAAGCCTCGCGGGGAAAATGCTGCTTGAACTTGCCGCCGTCCTTCCACTCCATGCGAACAGCTTGATACGCCTGCCAGGCGTCTGAGAGGTCCTTGGGGTGCGGTCGCTGTCCGTGGGACAACGATTCGTCTTTCCCCTGAGCTCGAGGATCGGACAGCAGTCCGGCATATTTGAAATCCAGTTCGACTCGGTTGATGTCTGCCCAGGCAAGGAGATCCCGCCACACGATCCGGTTGTAGGGTTCGGCCACCGCGGCATGGATAAACATGGTCCGCGCCTTCGACATGTCGCCCTGCTTCACCAGCATTTCGCCATAATAGCGGTACGCGGTTTCGACATTCGGATCAAGTTGGATCGCGCGTTCATACCACTTTGCGGCTCTCGCGTAGTCATTTTGTTTGTGGTACGTGTTTCCAGTGAACAAGGCGGCGGTATAGTTGTTTGGTTCGAGCTCCAGAGCTTTCGCATAGCTCTGGATGGCTTCGGCGAAATCCCGCCGGGAGAAGGCTGCTTCTCCTCGAAGCATGGCCTGCTCGACCGAGGGATTTTCAGAAAACTGGATCGAGCCATTTGCCGGCAGGGCTTCGAGAAGCTGGCGAAGGTTAAGCGCCAGGGGACTGTGATTTCCAGAGTCCAGGGCTTGTTCGACAACATTCTTGGCGCGAAGGCGCTCCTTGGCAGAGGCCTCCGGGTCTCCCAGGGTTGCGGCGTGGCGAATTAGAGACGCCGCCAGGTCAACCAGCAACTCGCCGTCTTTCGGGTTTTTTTGCACCAGTGCCTCGAGCAGCGGCAGGGCTTCGAGGCGCTTGCCTTGGTCAAAGAGTTCGATCGCCTGCCGGCGTTTGCCTTCGTAGGCCGCATCTCGCTGCGCTTCGGCCCGGGCGCGGGCAGGGGAAACCAGGGAGCAGGAAACAAGATTCGCAAAGAACAGGAAGAAAACACAGGCCTTTAAACGTTGAGACTTCATGGGATTCCCAAGTTTGCTCGAAATCACGATCGAAAACCGACAAGTGACCCCAGGACCCCGTGATCCCGGCTAAACGACTTCCGAGGAGGCGAAGAGACGGGCATGGGCGCATCGTCCTCCACCTCCTCGGATTGTTGGCTTTCTCTACTTCGACCCGCCATTGCTTTGCGCCGGCCTGCCATTATCCGGCGCTGCGCTTTCGGTCGCGGTTGAGGTTCCGGGCCGGCTCTTGCGCAAGCCCGCTTCGCAGTTGAGACACGGCAAGTCCTTGGACGTAATCTGCATCGGACGCATCATGTCGTTGTCTTCGTGATCGAGAATATGGCAGTGCCAGACGTAGCCTGGGCCCGCCGTGGGATCGAACGGGAATGTGTTCTTCCCGGGAAACAGGTCTGCCTCCTTCACCGCCTGCGGTGCGATACGGATCAGCAGTCGAGTGATCATTCCCGGCGGGGCGAGAAAGACGTCCTTCCATCCACTTTCACTGGGCGAAGGCGGTATGGCGTCACCGACCAGGAAATCATGGGTACCAGTCCCGTCCCCCGTATCCACCGCAGTCTCCGCATTGACTCGGATCGGTGGGTGATTGAGTGGAAGGTCCGTGCCATTGAGGCTTTCCCAGTAGGCCTTGAAGCGATCGACATCGATGTTCTGCCGGTTCTCCAACTGGAACTCGACCAGGTGAATGTGTATGGGGTGGGCATCTTCGGTGAGGTTCTGGATGTACCAGGACTCGGTGGTGCCGACCCTGGGGACCTCCGTGACATCTTCATCAAAATGCCGCCCGTCGATGAACACTCCAACCGGGTCCCCGGTAACCGGGTGTTCCGCCTCGTTCAGCGTGAACAGCTTGGGATTTCCGATATTGGGCGTCTCAATCAGACCGGGAACGGTGATCAGCGTGGAAGGCAGGGGTTTCGGATGCACAGGCGCGCTGTCGAGAACCGTGAATTGCATGACGACACCGGTGTTTGCATCCGGCGGGTCCCCGCCCGGAAACGGCGCATTGGCGGAGTTCTTCAGAACGACTTTCGTTCCCGGCTGCAGGTTGGAAAAGTCGATCAGGATATCGCCGCGTTCACAAACCGCCAAAAGCAGTGAGGTCAGCGTGACAGGTGCGGGCAGGTAGCTGCCGTCCGCGCCGACCTGCGTGAAGGACATGCCGTTTGACAGGCTCAAGTTGTAGAAGCGCGCGTTCGAACCGTTGACGATGCGGAACCGATACTGGCGCCGCTCCACGTTCATGTTTGGCCAGGCCTTGCCATTGACCAGGATCGTGTCGCCAAAGTACTCAGGATCCCAGTACGGGTGAACATCGGGGTTGTCCCCCACGATTGTGAAATGGATGGAGCCGTCGGCGTTGAACGCTTTATCCGTCAACATGAGCGGCATCTCGAACCTTCCCGAGGGAAGAAGCGGGGCAACGGCATCGTTGCCCGGGTCGCGGATGATGTAGGTGCCCTCCAACCCCGCGGCCAGATTGAGGCGTGTCATTCCGAGCGCGTGATCGTGATACCACAGCGTCGTCGGCAACTGGCCGTTGAAGTACTCGAAGGTCGTGCCGTCAAAAGTCTCGCCTACCCTGGTGAGCCCCTTTGAGAACCAGGACTGGGGGAAACCGTCGGAATCAGACGGGGTTACGCCGCCGTGCAAATGCGGCACGGTCACAATTGGGAATTGAAACTGCTGATACCCCGGAGGGAACGCCGCGAAGGGGGCCGTCGGCATCGGAGCGTGGTTGGGATTGGCCGCCATGATCGTCGGATCGACCGGGAACATGTGCGGTTCCCCGAGATTGTTGATGTAGTGAACGAAGATACGGCGGTTAGCGGTTGCCTCGAAAGTCGGTCCGGGGGTTGAGAATACTGTCTGGATGTTCGGCGGTTGTCCCGGCTGGGCGAGGTTCACCCTCCCGCCGTAAGCGTAAACCTTGGTCTTTGGAAATCCCGGGGGCAGGATCTGCTGGAAGATGACGTTCTCCGTCACCTGGTAGAGGGGTACTCTGGTGCCGAGGGTCGGATCGAATTTCGTCCCGCTGGGAACGTAGACGGGGAGTCTGGTCAGCTGGTTGACGAACTTTGGAACCGTCGACGGATCGAGAGGCGAAACTCCGGCCAGTCCGTTCGGCTGCGTCATCCAGTTTTTCACATGCATATGGGGCCGGTCTCTGTGCGCTTTCGGCTGAGTTTGCCCTGATACCGGGGTTGTCATGCCCGCCATGGAAGGCATTGTGGCCTGGGCGAAGCTGGCAGTCGGCGCCAGCGCCAGAATCATTCCCATCAGGACTCTCGTTGCCGCCTCGGGGACTCTGTGCATCTTCATAGTTTTCCACCTCGATGTTTGTTCGCTAAGCCGGTTGACGGCACGACTGAAGGCCGGCTCGACCCTCTCCCGCAACGGGTGGTCCGAATAAGTCAGAGCCGGTTTTCCGGGACGACGGGTGCGGAAAGTCCGCATGAAGAGTCCTCCTGGGTGCCTTGGCGGGTCTTAGCTCGTTCGACAGAGTGGCGCGCTGCTATGGCGCATTCATTGGCTCCGGACACGCGAAACAATTCCGAAGCGGACGGAACATCGCTGAGACCTGCGATTCACCATCCCAGCCTGCCGCCTTTGTTCAAGTACTCTATTGCTTTTGGTTGTCCGCATCCAAGAACAAAGGATTAGCCAATTTGGGCTTCTGTTGACCGTTTCTGTTGCAAAGGCCGGACCTGCGCCCGCACCGGCACAACGTGCCGCGGAAGTTTGCGCTGTTTCCGGATGTCTTAACTTGCCCGAGACACGGGAATGCGGAACGGAAGCGCCACGATGGGACATGGGGACCAGCAAAACCGGCCGTCTCGCGGCGGTGATTGCGACCCCGGGGGCGCAAGGACGTCAGAGTTGCCGCGGCCCCCGGGCCATGTGTCCGCACGTTAACCTTCGAAGCTATTAAGTAAGAGACCCTCAGCCACGGGTTTCGTGCTATCCTTCGCTCAAACTTCTCTCGCTCGAGAACAGCCGGTGCTCGTCGAACTGCGCCTGGAAAACTTTGCCGTCGTCGAGAACGTTGCGGTTGAGTTCGGTGCTGGACTAAGCCTCCTCACCGGCGAAACCGGCGCCGGCAAGTCCATGCTCGTCGATGCGCTGGCCCTCCTGCTGGGTGGAAAAGCCTCGGCCGACGTGGTTCGCTTCGGCGCCGAACGCGCGGTTGTCTCCGCGGTCTTTCATCCGGAACCGGGACCCGAAAAGGCCGCCGCCCGTATTCTCGAAGAAAACGGGATCGACGCGGACGAGTCAGGGATCATTCTCCGCCGCGAAATCTCCGGCAAGGGCCGGGTTTTTGTGAACAATCAGCCGGCTACGGTGGCGCTGCTGAAGCAGCTGGCCCCGCACCTTGCGAGCATTCACGCGCAGAACGAATCGCTGGTCGGGTTTGACGCGAGCGCCCGGCTGGAACTGCTCGATCAATTCGCGGCTACGCCGCGCGACCGGCTGCAGCCGGCTTACGAGAACTGGAAGCAGATCCAATCGCAAATCGATGAGCTCGAACAAGACGAGCAGGAGCGCCTGCGCCAGGTCGATCTGTGGACGTTCCAGCAGCGCGAAATCGGAGACGCCAGGCTCCAGGCGGGCGAAGACGAGCGTCTCGAGATCGAAAAGCGGGTTCTCTCGAATGCGGAGAAAATCTACAGCGCTGCCATGAACGCCTTCGATCTGCTTTATGAGGGCGCAGGTTCCACTTCGGCGACGCTGTGTTCCGCGCAAAAGCAGATCGAAGAACTGGTGCGCTATGAGCCGAAGTTTCAGGATGCGCTCGCCTCCCTCGAATCGGCAAGCATCAGCGTCGAGGACGTGGGCGCGCGACTGCGCGATTACGCCGGAGGCATTGAGTCTTCGCCCGAGCATCTGGCTGCGATCGAGGACCGGCTGGCCCTGCTCGACCGGTTAAAGCGCAAATACGGGCCAACGCTCAAGGACGTGATCGATCTCGGCGCGGAAGTCTCGCGAAAGCTCTCGGAAGTCGAAAACCGGGACGAGGTGGTCGGCCAGCTTCGGAAGAACCTCCTCGCAGCCGGCGACGCGTACCTCGAGCACGCCCGCGCCACTTCCAAGAAGCGTTACGAAGCGGCCAAGAAGCTCGAAAGACTGGTGGAATCGGAAATGAACCAACTCGCCATGAAAGCACGCTTCTCGATCGAGCTGAGCGGAACCGACGAGGACTCGAACTGGACCGCATGCGGCTTCGATCAGGCCGAGTATCTGATTTCCACCAATCCCGGCGAGCCCTTGCATCCCCTGGCCGAGATCGCCTCGGGCGGTGAGCTTTCCCGCGTGATGCTGGCGCTCAAGGCAAGCGCCGAATCCGGGGCCGCGAAAAAGCGCCCGGCCGAACGCACCCTGGTTTTCGATGAAATCGACACCGGGATCGGCGGCCGGGCGGCAGAAGCGGTAGGCAGGAAATTGAAGGACCTTTCGCGCGCGCATCAGGTGCTTTGCGTTACCCATCTACCGCAGATCGCCACCTTTGCCGACCAGCATTACCTGATCGAAAAGAAACAGGCCGCCGGGCGGTCGAGAACCACCGTCCGCCTGATCGGCGGCGAGGAGCGCACCGAAGAAATCGCACGCATGCTCAGCGGAGCGAAGCTGACCGACACTTCTCTGAAGCATGCCGAGCAGATGATCAAAGCAAACGCTTAAGGTTCCTCCGCCGCCTCGATGGTTAACCCGCATCCAATCCCTGGAATTGCCAATGGCCCCCGACCAGATCGTCGAAATTGACGGCAAGACTCTCAAGCTCACCAATCTCGACAAGGTCTTCTACCCTTCCGTCGGTTTTACCAAAGGGCAGGTCATCGACTACTACGCGCGCATGGCGCCGGTTCTCGTCCCGCATCTCAAGAACAAGCCGCTCACGCTCAAGCGGTATCCGAATGGCGTCAACCAACCGCCGTTTTTCGAAAAAAACGCCACCCAGTACCGCCCCGAGTGGGTCAAAACGGCTCCCATCTGGACCAAGGGCAATAATCAGCGCCAAATCAATTACATCCTGGCGAACGACCTCCCGACCCTGATCTGGGTGGCGAACCTGGCTTCCATCGAATTGCACCCTTCGCTCTCCCTGGCGGAGAACGTCCTGTGCCCCCGGTCCATCGTCTTCGATCTGGACCCGGGCCCTCCCGCGAGCATCGTTCAATGCTGCCAGGTCGCGCTCTGGCTGCGAACCATCTTCGAACACTTTCAGCTCGAAAGCTTCCCCAAGACCTCCGGCTCCAAGGGAATGCAGGTTTATGTCCCGCTCAACACGGCGACCAGTTACGAGGAAACCAAGCCTCTGGCGCAGGCTCTCGCCCAACTGCTCGAACACGAACACCGCGAACTCGTGGTGTCGGATATGAAAAAGGCCGTCCGCACCAACAAAGTTTTCGTCGATTGGAGCCAGAACGACGAGCACAAAACGACCATCAGCGTTTACGCCTTGCGCGCCCGCGAGCGGCCCACGGTGTCAACCCCCATAACCTGGGAGGAAGTCGAGGAGTGCCTGAAGAAGAAGGATGCCGGGCTGCTGGTGTTTGAATCCCACGAAACCCTGGCCCGGGTTGAAAAACTCGGCGACCTGTTTCGTCCGCTCCTGAGCTTGAAACAAAAGCTGCCGAAACTTTCGCGCATCGACCGGGATGCATCCGGCTCCGCTCTCGACGAGGCGCCCAGGGAGAACTCGCCGGCGCGCCGGCGCCCGGCCGCTCGAGCCAAGAAAGCTATAATTCCTCGTGCCCGGAAACCGCGACGCTGAATTTGCCGGGTGTTCGTGGATTTCCCGGTTGGGGACAAAATGGCCGACGTCTACGTGGGAACCTCCGGATGGTCTTACCCGAGCTGGAAGCCCGCTTTCTACCCGGAGAAACTTGCGCAAACGAAGTTCCTGACTTACTACGCCAGCCAATTGAATACCGTCGAGGTGAATCTCACCTTCCGCCAGCTGCTCAAACCGACGACCGCGCAAAAATGGATCGCGCAAACGCCGGCCGATTTCCGCTTCGCCATCAAAGCGCACCAAGTCATCACCCATGTCAAGCGTCTCAACAACGCCGAGGACTTTCTTCCCCGCTTTCTCTCCACCCTGGAGCCGCTGGCCGGCGTTCGAAAAATCGCCCCCGTGCTCTTTCAGCTTCCCCCCAACCTCAAGGCCGATCCCGCCCTGCTCGCCGCCTTTCTGGCTGCGGTTCCTCGCGGCCTTCCTGCGGCGTTCGAATTCCGGCATGAATCCTGGTTCTCCGACGACATCTTCTCCTGTTTGAGCGCGAACAATCGGGCTCTCTGCGTTGCCGAAACCGAGGAGCGCGCGACACCCGACGTGGTCACCGCCGATTTTTGTTATTACCGTTACCGCAAGCCTCGATACTCCGAGGAAGAACGCCGCGTCATGGTTGGGCGCATGCATGAGCACCTGCACGCCGGACGCGACACATTCGCCTACTTCAAACACGAAGAGACTCCCGAGGGAGCGCTCTACGCAGTGGAGGTGCTCAAAGAATTTCCCAATAGCCGTTCGAGTCCGGCGTGACCGACCGCTCGCAGAGCAGAGGAAATCAGAGCCCATAGCTTTCAATCCCCGAATGCATCCGGGCAAGCCGAGTGACTCCGGAACCTTCCCGCTTGCGACATCCTCAAGGTTCAAGATCTGTCCGGAAACTCCCTCCCTTGGATTGAGGCGGAAACTCCGGGTGGGCGACGCGATCGATACTGCGCACGACTTGTGGATCCCGCGCAAGCTTTTGCACAGACTCCGTCGCGATTTGAACACAGGTTTCACAAATCCTTAATCACCGGGCAACCGGTCGCTCCCTACACTGTTTTCCGCGCCACACACATCCCATCCTGCCTTACCCAAGGAGAAAGAATGAACGCACATTCCTCGAGAAAGGGCCGTCAAGGCAGCGGGCTGTGGCTGCCGGCCCTCGCCTTACTGGCCTTAACCAGCCTCCCTGTCCTCGCTCAGCGGGGGCAAGGCAGAGGGTCGGCGACCCCGCCCGGGCTGTTCATAACGCCAAGGGCCTTGAATCACGCGGTTCAGCAGGAATTGAACCCCGGCCTCGCCAATTATCCGAACTTCGTCGCCGGAGAAGCGGTCAAGGCGGTGGTCAGCCCGGACGGAAACACCCTTGCGATCCTGACCGCGGGATTCAACACGCTGGCTTTCCCAAACGTCGGCGAGCCTGCAACCAATCCCAACCTCGGTCAGGTCGACAAATCCGCTTCCACGCAGTACCTCTTTTTCTACGATATTTCAGGCGCAAGGAAGACCCGGCCCGTCCTGAAGCAAGTCATTCAACAGCTCAACGCGCACGTCGGGCTGGTCTGGGCGCCGAACAGCCGGACCCTCTACGCCGCGGGCGGCTGTGACGACGCGGTGTACGCCTACACGAACCACGGCGGCGCCTTCGCGTTGAGCTCCCAGATTCCCCTCGGCCATGCTCCCAACGGATGTGTCGCGAACGCTGCCAATCGCACCGGGCTCGGTATCGGCGTGGAGCCCAACGTGGCCGGCCTCGCCATTTCAGCCGACGGCAAAACCCTGGTGGCCGCCAACAACTACAACGATTCCATCAGCGTGATCAATACGGCTGCGGGAAAAGTCCAGTATGAATATGATCTGCGGCCCTTTGCTACGTCGGGAGCCGCCGCCGGCACCAAGGGCGGCACCTTCCCTTACGCCGTCGCCGTGGTTGGCAACGTCGCCTACGTGGGCGCCGATCGAGACCGGGAGGTGGTCGCCGTCAACCTTTCGGGCTCGGGCTCCCTGGTGGCCCGTATTGAACTGGACGGCAACCCCAACGGCATGACGGCGAGCGCAGACGGGTCAAGCGTTCTTGTTGCGCAGGACAACCAGGACCAGGTTGCAGTCATAAACACGGCCACCAATAAGATCGTCAACAAAATCGACACCCGCGGACCCGCCAGCCTCAATTTTCCCCAGAACACGACCGGCGCTGCCCCGACCGCCGTGACCCTTAACCGTGCCACCCACACGCTCTATGCGGTCAATGCAGGTTCGAACTCCATCGCCGTGATCCCGCTCGCCGGCCCGCGCGCTTTCACAACCATCGGTCTGCTGCCGACCGCATACGACCCCACCGACGTGGCTTTCAGCGCCGACGGCAAGTGGCTCTATATCATCAACGGCAAGAGCGACACCGGTCCGAATCCCGGGTATGGCTTCGGCAATCTGGGCGCGATCCAGTTCAAGCAGATTGACCCTCCCGAGACCAACGCGCAGGAATCAGCCGAGCTGAACTCCAATGACCAGTATCAATTTCAACTGGAACACGCCTCGCTCGTCAGCGCGCAGGTCCCGGGCGAGAACGATCTCTCCGACCTGACCTCGTTGGTAGCAGCCAACAACGGCTACCAGAACCATCTCTCCGGCAGGGACCAGGCCGTCATGCAGTTCCTGCACTCAAAAATCAAACACATCATCTACGTCGTGAAGGAAAATCGCACCTTCGATCAGGTTCTGGGGGACCTCGGCAATGGCTCCAATGGCGCTCCTGCTTTGACGCTGTTCGGGCAGGACGTTACACCCGGCTTCCACAGCATGGCTCGAAATTTCGTCACCCTGGATAACTTCATGGACCCCGGCGACGGATCGATGGATGGCTGGTCCTGGGCGATGCGCGGCCGCGTCACCAATACCGAGACGCTTACGCAGCAGATCAACTATGCGCACGTGAACCGGGGGCTCTCCTATGAAGGGGAAGGCCAGAACCGGAACATTCCGGGCAACCTGAATACCACCGCCGCACGGAACTTTTTCTTTGACCCGACCGGCGCAACCAGCCCCTACAACGCCTCCACTGCATCGCTCAAGGGCGGCACCGACAACATTCTGGCCGGCGACGGCGACCATGCCGCCACCGACGGCCCGGGCGGCTATCAACAGGGGTACATCTTCAACGCGGTGTTGAACACCGGCGGAACGGTCCGCAACTACGGGTGGATGGCCAACACCCCGGGGAGCGTCGGAACCCAGGCCAACCCCATCGCGGACCCCTTTTCGGAGGGCGTGATCCAAACCACGACGGCCAATCAACTGCTCTACGAAAATGGGTTCTACGATCCCTACTTCCGCGCCTTCGATATGGTCTACCCGGATGTCTGGCGCTTCAACGAATGGAATCGTGAGTTCCAGCAATTCGTTGCCCATGGAAATCTGCCCTCGCTGGAGATGATCCGCGGCCTCAGCCATGATCACACGGGGAGTTTCGGCCAGGCCCTGGGAGGAGTAAACACCCCGGAACTGCAGCAGGCGGACAACGACTACGCGGTCGCCCTCCTGACGCAAGCGGTGGCCGAGAGTCCTTACGCGAAAAACACCCTGATCATCATCATTGAAGATGACTCTCAGGATGGAGCCGACCACGTCGATTCGCATCGCGCCACAACCTACTTCGTCGGCCCCTACGTGAAGCAGGGGGCGGTCGTGAGCACAAGCTACAGCCAGCCCAACGTGCTCCGCACCATCGAGGACATCCTCGGCACGGAGCATATCAACCTGAACACCTTTTACGCGAGTCCGATGGCAGATGTTTTCGACATCAAGTCGTCGGGTAATTGGACCTTCCAGGCGGTGGCATCGACCCTCCTGAAACCGATCCTTACTCAGCCCATCGCAAATGGCGGGTTGGGCTTCGACCCCGCGAAGGTGCAGTTCGCGGCCGGTCCGGATTTGAAGCCGACGCACGATGCACGCTACTGGGCGTCGAAAACCGGCAGCTTCGACTTCTCGGGAGAAGACCGGGTACCAACCGAACTTTACAACCGCATCCTTTGGGAAGGGATCAAGGGGACGCCTGCTCCAGCGGTCAGAACCAGCTTCTCGAAGGCGGACGAGGAAAAGGACGCCGACGACAACTAGCCACGCATTCGCGCGCCTTCCACCAGCCCGCCACGAACCGGTTGCGACCTTGGGCGGGCCCTGCCTGTGCTGGCCCAAGATAAGCCACCCTACCGGGCCTGCCCAGGAGCGAGCAGGACGCCTGCAGTTGGGGAGCAATACGGCAAAGGGAAGCAATGCATGGTGGTTTCCAGCAGGTGGTTTCGTCCGTCACGGGACTCTACTGCCACTTGCCGACTTTGGGCATCAGCCAAAGTATGGTTGCCAGTGCGGTAAGCACGGTCGCAAAGCCTGCTGTCAAACCGTAACTATGCTTTTGCGATCCATCCTGCTTTTGCGATCCTCTAAGAATAGGCAAGATGGCGAATGCGGCTAAAAGCAGAAACACGCCGTCGCTGGAAAATTGCCACAGAGCGAGACCTGCCGTGCCAATCACGATGCACCCACCGGCGTTGAGGACGGGCAAGACGCCCGCGCCGTCTAGGATCGAGACAGGAATGAGGTTGACGACATTAAACCATGCCGCCGTACGTGCCAGAGCTGCCCACACCGGTTCTCGCGTCGTCCACCAGACCCAGGCGCAGAGGATCGCGGAGAACGCACCAAACACTGGGCCCGCCAAACTGACCGAGGCCGTTACCTGGGCTGGAACTCCTTGAGCCTTCCATTTTACGAATGCACCGAGGCCGGGCAGAAAAATCGGCAGATCCGCATGCTAGTCCCCGCCGCTTTACTTCCAGTTCGTGACGGTATAGGAGTGCGTGGCAGCGTGGGCAAGCAAGCAGGCCGGCGGCAATCTCCGCCGGACATCGGACACACTTTTTCTTGCTCTCAGCAGGCTGCGTCGGCATCCTAGACTGGGTCCTCTTGGGGGTCCTGAAAATACGGCCCGAAGACCGATCGTGACTGGACGAATGTCTGTCTCGCGGCAATCAACATACCGGCGCCAAGGGCCAAAAAAGCAAAGACCCCATTTTCCCCCCGGATCAACTCTATGATCGGAGAGAATAAGGCAAGCATGCCCCACGCAGCAGCATGCTCCCACCAATTCATCTCGGAGATCGATTGCATCAGGGCGCGCGTCACCCCAGTAGAGCCAGTAGCAAAGGCAATGGACAGATATGTTAATAGGGCCGCAGTCAGCGCGAACCTTCCACCGCCCAGCCCGTGCGCGCCCTTTTTCACCGCTTGGCCGACAACATAACCGATCCCAATGGCGAAGACGGGTATCGTCCACCCTGTAAGCGCGTTCACTGCAACGGACGCAGCTAGACCCGCGACAGCCACACCACCGCCGTACACGAGGGCGAGCCAGACGCCGTGCAACTGTTCCTCGAACTCCTTGAATCCGGCCTTTTCTGCACAACTGGAACACGCCATTCGATGGTCAACCCGGAAATACGATCCTGTGATTAGCGCCGAGCAGATGCGGCAGTGGTCAGGCACTACGAGCCCTGGGTACTCCTCGGTAAGAAATTGAGGCAAAGAGCTCGTTGATTGGAACTCGGACACGAGCAGAAGATATCACACCTGTGATGGGGACATTTAGCGAGAATCGCAGTCCTTCTCGCGATCAGCGTTTGTCAATATGGCATGAACCGGACGGTTACGTTGGGGACGCGGTTTCGTTTGCGGAAACTCCGGCGGGGAAAGTCCCCGGCGAATCAGGGAGCAATCCGACGCCCGGGCGAGGTCCCGACTCGCACTGAGCACTTTTCGCCTGCGGAGGAAATGGGCACAATGCTTGTGTGTTCTCCGAGGCGAATTCCCGTGCGCTCCGCTCGTTTGCCGACTACCTGAAAGTCGAAAAGGGGCTGAGCGCGCTGACCATCTCCGCTTATACCCGCGATATTCAACAGTTCGCCGATGTTTTGCACCGGAACCGGCGCACCCTGCTGAATGCCAAACGCGAGGACGTGCGCAACTTCCTGCAGCAGTTGTTCCGAAATTCGATGGATGGGCGCAGCGTCGCGCGGAAACTCTCCGCGCTTCGCCATCTCTACCGGTTCCTGCTGCTCGACCGGCGCATCGGCCGCGATCCTACGCTGAATATTCCTTCGCCGAAGCAGTGGAAGGTCCTGCCGAAATCGCTGGCGCGAGACCAGGTGGAAGGCTTGCTGGGCGAAGACTCGTCTGGCAGGGAGAAGACCGAAAGCCGCCCACTGGCCCTGCGCAATCGCGCCATGCTGGAGGTTCTCTATGCCGGCGCTCTGCGGGTTTCCGAAATCATTGCGCTCAAGCTCGAAGACGTAAAGCTGGATGTGGGCTATGTCCTGGTGCGCGGGAAGGGAGACAAGGAGCGTGTTGTTCCCCTGGGACGGTCGGCGCAGCAAGCCGTGACGCGCTACTTGCGGGAAGCAAGAGGCTCCATCGCCGGGAAAAAAGTCTCGCCGTTTCTGTTTCTGGCCCGCGGCGCGAGAAGGCTTACGCGGCAGCGAGTTTGGCAGATGGTGAACGCAGTTTCAAAAGCCGCCGGAGGACGCGCAAGTCCCCACATGCTGCGCCACAGTTGCGCGACCCACATGGTCGAAAACGGCGCCGACCTGCGCACCATCCAGACCCTGCTCGGGCACGTCGACATTTCGACCACGCAGGTGTATACGCACGTCGCGCTCGATCGGCTGAAGAGTGTCTACCAGAAGCATCATCCGAGGGCAAAGGCGAAGTAGAGGCAATTCCTTGGAGCACGGGGCAAGCGACAGGTAATCGACTGCGGGTGAGAGCAGGTTTCAGCGTGAAGAAAATGGGCAAGAACAGGAGCGCGGCGCAGGCGGCGATCCGGGAATTCCTTAATTCCCTGAGGGAGCGAAATGCGTCGCCGCACACCCTCAAGGCCTATCGACAGGACCTCGAAAGCTTCGCCGCCTATCTCGGCTCGCGCACCTGGAACGAGATCGACCACGTCACCATCCGTGGATTTCTCTCGCGCCTGTACGAACAAGGGTTGAGCAAACCCTCGGTGGCCAGGGCGCTGGCCGCCGTGCGGTCGCTTTATCGTTGGCTGGCGCAGGAAGGGGAAGTCGAGCAGAACCCGGCGGCGCTGGTGTCGACTCCGAAGCTGCCCAAGAAACTGCCGCGGGTTCCGACGATGGAAGAGCTGAATTCGGTTCTCGACGGCGAAATGGGCGAGGTTGCGTCGTTTCCCGAGCGCGACCGGCTGATGCTCGAACTGCTTTACGGTTGCGGGATCCGCAATTCGGAGCTGGTGGGCATCGATGTGGACGACGTGCGCGCGAGCGCGGAAGCGGTCCTGATTCGCGGCAAAGGAAAAAAGCAGCGCTACGTTCCCTTCGGCGAGGCCGTGAAACGAGCCCTGAAAAGCTACCTGCCCGCGCGTCAGCGCGTGCTTTCAGAAACGAACCAGAGCACTCCGGCGCTCGTGATCAACCGGCGGGGCGGACGGCTCACAACCCGCAGCGTGGGCCGAATCATCAAGAAGATTGCGGTCGCCCACGGACTCTCATCCGACGTTCACCCGCATACGCTCCGCCATGCCTTTGGCACCCACATGCTCGAAGAAGGCGCGGACCTGCGCGCCATACAGGAAATGCTCGGCCACGAGCGCCTCTCGACCACCCAGCGTTACACGCGGCTGTCGATGAAGCACCTCATGGGCGTGTACGATCAGACGCACCCAAGAGCCAAGTAGCCCGGAAAAAACGCCGCCGTCCCTGCCCGCACGTCCGGGTCTTTGCGCTGCGGCCCTCTACCACCAGCCTTCCTAACCAGGCCTCACACCGGCTCGGGCGCCGCTTCTATGTCCCGGAGTTCCTCCCACATTTCGACCACCCGCTCCCTCAGTTCCGCGGTCAGCTTTGCGTAGGCGTCGTCGGAAGCAGACGATTCCGGCGGCGGCACAATCGGCTTGCCCAGCCGAAGCTTGAGCGGCGTAAATTTTTGAAACGGCCTTCCCCGCGGCCAGGCGTCGTAGGCGCCGTCGATTGCAATCGGAACAATCGGGACCTGCAAATGAATGGCAAGGATCGCGGCGCCTTTTTTGAATATCCTCGGCGTGCCATCGATGCTGCGCTCCCCTTCGGGATAGAGAATCAGCGACATCCCGCGCCGCAGCCCGTAGGCTCCCGCCCGCATGGCCGGAATCAGATTGGCGTCGGGATCCACCACCACCACGCGCATGAGCCGCGCCACGCGCCGCATGATTCCGGTTCCGAACACTTCGCTGGTTCCCACGGCAAACAAGCGCAGAAGCACCCGCAAAGGAAGCACGGCGAGCAAAACCACGGGATCGAGATAGCTCTGATGATTCGAGCAAAGCAAATACGGCGGTTCCGGCAGGTGGTTGAGCCCTTCAACCGTCAGCGGCGCGCGCAACCGCCAGATCGTCCTGACGACGCGCGTGAGCACATACAAGAAACGGTCCGTAAGCGGACGCGACCTCGCCGCCGCCAGCGCCTCCGGGTCGGCCGGATCTTGCCGGAGCACGACACCCCAGCCGGCAAAGGCCGGCGCTCCCCGGCTTTTCCTGTCCGTGGAGCTCATCTCGGCCGCACTGGCCCGCACCGCATCCACCAGCTCGCGCACCGAATAAATGTCGGCAAGCCGCGACTCCTCCACATCTCCGCCGAGCTCCCGCTCGAGCGCGACCAACAACTCCACGCGCCGCATCGAATCCAGCCCGAGATCAAGCTCAAGGTTGTCGCCCGGGCGGATCTCGTCCTCGCCATCGGCTCGATACTCGCGGACCACCTTCAGCGCACGCTCGACATCCTGCTGGTTCAGCCAGGCGGCCTCTTCTTCGGTCAGGGGCTTCGCCGAGGTCAATTCCCCGGAAAGGTCCCGCTCCTTTTGCCGCACGCGTTTTTCGATCTCAAACCGCTTCAACTTTCTCGTGGTCGTCCGCGGCAAGTCCTCTTGCCAGATCTCATACCCGCCGATTCGCTTGGTCGACGACAATTTCGCCGACAACCCCTCCACGTCGAAGCGAATGACCTCCTTTGCGTTCACAACTTTCCTTTGCCGCAGCACTTCGAAGTCGGGGACGACGACGGCATACAGCTTCTCCGACCCATTCTCTTCCAGTCCCATCACGCAAATCTCTTTGATGAACGGCGACTCGAGGTAATGCGCCTCAATCTCCTCCGGATAAACATTCTTGCCATTGGCGAGGATAATGACGTCCTTCTTGCGCCCGGTGATAAACAGATTCCCGCGCTCGTCGAAATACCCGAGATCGCCGGTGTGCAGCCAGCCGTCTTTTAAGACCTCGGCGGTCGCGTCCGGCCGGTTCCAATAGCCTTTCATCACGATCGGCCCGCGAATCAGAATTTCACCGCTCGCTTGCGAGCCGTCGGCGGAAGGCTGCGCGTTGAGGATCCTGGCTTCCACTCCTTTGAGCGGCTTGCCCACCGATCCGATGACGTTTTCCGCGGGCGGATTGACAAATGCCCCGCCGCAGGTCTCCGTCAGTCCGTAGGCCTGGAGCACGTCGATTCCCAGTGCGTAAAAATCCTGCGCGATCCTGGGATCGAACCGCGAGCCGCCGGTCACCAGGTAACGCATTCGCCTGCCGAATAAATCATGGACGCGCCGGAAGAATACGCGGCCCGGATTGAATCCCAGTCTTCTCGACCGCAGGTTGACGCCAGTCAAGATCCTGAAGGCGGCTTTCGCGGCAAACCCGCGCTCAGCAACTTCCTTGAATATGCGCTGGTGAATCAGATTGAAAAACTGCGGCACCACGGCAAAGGCAGTGATCTCCCTCTCGCTGAGCGCCCGCAACAGCTCGGTCGTGTTCAAGGTGGAAAGAAAGACAACGCGTGCGCCCGCCACCAGCGGCAACAGCAGATTTGCCATCTGCGAGAGCACATGAAACATCGGCAAAACTCCGAGAATCGCGTCCTCGGGCCCGAGGTGCGCCCAGGCGAATACGGCGTCTGCTTCCGCCAGGAGATTTTGATGGGTGAGCATCACGCCTTTCGGATCGGCGGTGGTCCCGGAGGTATAAAGCAGCGAAGCCAGGTCATCGGGCCCGCGCGCTACGGGAGGGAAGCCGCCTGCCTCCTGCCGAAGGATGCTGGCAAAACTCGCCTCCGCACCAGCTTCCGCCGGAAGCTCCGAATCCGTCAACACCAGGCCGATCTCGGTGCCCTCTGCCGCCTCTCGTGCCACCGCGAAGTGCTTTTGATCCGAAATCAGCAGCACACTGCCGCTGTCCCGCAAGAGTTTCGCCACCTGGTCCGTGTGATATGCGGTATCGAGGGGGACGGTGGTTCCGCCCGAGGCGATAATCCCGAGATAGGCGGCGAGCCATCGGGGGTGATTGTCTGCAAGAATCGCAATCCGCTGGCCAGGCTGAATGCCACGCGCGGCAAGCCACCGAGCGATGGCTTCGGCCATGCGACGCAGCTCGTCGTAAGTGTGGCTCTCGAGGCCATCCGGCGTCTGCAATTCGACAGCGATGTTCGCCGGCCGACGCTCGGCGCACTGGATAAAACGGTCGTAGAAGGTAGGCATAGGGGGAAAAAAATCTTACTTTACCAGACGCGGGATCGAGTGGAACCTGCATCGCATCTACAACGAGTACACCCGGATGCTACCGGGAACTTTCGGCCATCCGTTTCCCAAAGTCATGATGCCGGGTGAAGTATCCGGAAATCAATGGTTGTGAGCGATGGGGAACGAGTGTTTGGTCCGAGGCGTATCCTTTGCATCAGAAGCCGGACCGTGCGACCGGGCGAGTTCACCCGGCCGCTGGTTCCCCGCAGAAGCCGTGGGCGGCAAGGCAGCGGCCCGAGGGTGGACAACCTGGCAATGGTTCGCTTCTTGGGTGCAGGCTCGTGAGCGGAGGTTCCGATGCACGTCGCACGGCAAACCGTGGATCTTTCGAAATATCCCGACCTGGTTGTGATTTATCTCGGCATGAGAGTGAATGTGCTGCGCGGCATCAAGACTCTCCTTGGCTTTGGGCCGCGTATTTCCGGCTCGGTGGCCGCCCAACCCGATGGTCTGCTATTGCACGAGCCCATCATTTATTCCATCTTTCCGCCGCATTTTGGGATGAGGCAGTATTGGCGCGACTTTGAGTCTCTGGAACGCTGGGCGCGGTCGGAACCCCATAGACTCTGGTGGAAAGAGTTTCTCTCCGATTCCGGCGGCGCCGGCTTCTGGCATGAGACCTACTTTATGCGCGGCGGAATGGAGGCGATTTACGACGACATTCCGCGACCGATCGGCTTCGGGGCATTTGTTCCGCTCGAGCCCGCGCGAGGGCCAATGTTCTCGGCGCGAACCCGTCTGGGGACGGGAGGAACAGAAACCAGGCCCCCGGCGGTCCCCGAGAACGATCTTTATTCCAATCGGTCGTCTTAGCCGGGGTTGGACAACCCGCGACCCTATGCTTGCGGCCGATGCCAGCGATGCTACTTGAGGCCATGCTCAACTACCACAATGGCTTGGGCTTAACCCGGCCTCGTTGGAAGCGCACAGTGAGGCAAGAGCGCCTCATGGTTTTAACCAGATGATGCCCATTAAACCGCGAGGTCCAGACTAGGGCATTCCGAGTCTCGAGTGCTCGGCGTCGATCGGGAGGGCAACAATGATTGCAGTCCCATGCGAATCGGATTCGATCCGGAAGCTCCCGCCCAAATCGGCAACGCGCTCCCGCATCCCGCTAAGACCGACACCGACATGACTGCCAGTCAGCTCCGGACCTTCCCGTAACTCATGGGGCATACCGCGTCCGAAATCCCGCACGCTCAGCCGGGCTTCGTTCTTGGTGAGACTTAGACTGATTTCGACCGAAGAGCTGCCGGAATGACGATGGACATTGGTGAGGCTCTCTTGCAAGATGCGGAATAGTGCGATTTCCGCTAAGTGCGGAAGGCGATCAATAGCGTCTGGCAGGTTCCATTTGACTTCGATGTTGCTTCGCTTCCCAAATTCACCTGCGTACCAACGGGCTGCGGAAGCAAACCCGCCATTCTCCAACTGAGGAGGATGTAAGAGACAAGACAGAGTACGCGTTTCGACTATGCTGCGGTCGACTGATTCCAATGCCGCGGACAATAATTCCGCTTGGTCGCTGGTGGCCGATCGTTTTAACAAGTCCAGATTCATCTTCACGGTCGCCAAATACTGCCCCAGACTGTCGTGCAGATTACGAGCCACTCTCCTGTGCTCCTCATCCTGCACGCGCATGAGTCTGGCTGAGAGCTGCCGCAGCGTGCTGGTGCGCCTTCGGACCGTCGATTCGAGCTCTTCGTTTGCGCGTCGCAATCGAGCTTCGCTGTCGCGCAGGGCTTCCTCCGCCAATCGGCGTTGGCTGACACTCTCGCGCAAGGCTTCCTCCGCCTGCTTGCGCTCGGTGACATCGTAGAAGCAGTTGATCGCTCCCGTGACTTCTCCTCGTTCGTCCCTGAGTGGAGCGATATTCACAATGGCGATAATCCGGGAGCCGTCAGGCCGTTCAATATGCACTTCCCCATCCTGCACGCCCGGCACCTTGCCAGTCAGCACGTCCCCCACGGCGCACTGCTCATGGGGTACAAAACTGCCGTCGGGACGGTACATCTTGAACGAGCCACAGAACCGCTCGTCGCTATCCCCCAGTTCCGGTCTTCGGCCCCACAGTTCCGCCGCGCGGTTGTTGTATTCCAGGATCATACCCGAGGCATCGCAGGAATACACTGCAATCGGGGCTAAATTAAACAAGGTGCGATAGCGGTCGTTGTTATTTTCGGACAACACGTCTTTCGGACCGCTCGACGTGGCCATCCTTGGATGTGAGTGCATAGTGGGAATACTCCCTAAGAGACCAAGTTGATAGAAAGGCGCGCCTCAGGTGCGTCGGCGGAGCTTTCCGTCAGATGATCCAGCTTACAAAAACCATTTTCTCAGTCCGAGTCGGCTCGGGTAAACACCAAAATGCGCCATGCCGCATCTGGACTCTTGTGCAACGATCCGCAACCACTTAGGAATGGCTTCGAGGCTCGCGGCTGCGAGACTCTCCCGAGCAACACGACCGTCGCACTGCTCGAGGTCGATGGAAGCCATTCTCCTCCTGATCCTAATTCTAATGAATTCGTTGATCGCTTGACTGATCGCTGTATCTGCCTCTCTAGCGCCGGCACTTCTTCTTCGCCCGGGCACACATCATTTTCTGTGGTACAAATGCCGGCGGGGCCCCGCCGGCGACTCGTCCGCTTCCTTTGCCCCGCGCCCGCGGCTTCATCTCCCCATCAACTCGTTGCTGGCGCCCTGCATCTTAATCGTTCTGGCGATGAGGTATCGAATGGGGCAAAACTCCCGGTTCACCGCAGCTGTTATGGTCTGGCTGTTCGTTCTGCAAGCGTTTGAGCCCCGTCTCTTCGCACAGACTGCGCCCCCTACGCCGCAACAGCTCGATCAACTGCTGTCACCGATCGCCTTGTACCCCGACTCGCTCCTTTCGCAGATTATGACCGCATCGACGAATCCCCAGGAAATTCTCGATGTTGACAACTGGCTCTCCCAGAATCCCGGCCTCAGCGGAACCGCACTTACCGACGCCGCTCAGCAGCAGGGATTCGATCCCGCGTTCCTCGCGCTGGTGAACTTTCCACAGGTCCTTGAGATGATGGCGCAACACATCGATGACTACGCTGCTATCGGGGAGGCATTTTCGAGCAATCAAGACGCGGTCACCGATTCCATTCAGCGATTGCGCGCACAAGCATACGCCGCGGGGACTCTGCGCAGCAACACCCAGCAGACCGTCGAAGTGCAGCAGGTGCCGGGACGGACGATTTATGCAATTCAGCCGGCGAATCCGCAGGTCGTTTATGTGCCGCAATACGACCCCACCGTGGTTTATGCTCGCCCACGCAGCGGGATGCTCGTTCCGTCGTTGATCACCTTTGGCGCGGGGATCGGCATTGGCATGCTGCTTGCGAGCAATCAGCCTTGGGGGTGGGGCGGATGGGGATGGAATTGGGGCGCCCGCCGCGCCTCCTACAACCATGCGGCGTGGGCCGGATGGCAGCGCCCGTATCGTTCACCGCGCACCTGGTACCGAGGGCGCCCGGTCGTGTGGTCGCACCGGCCCGGCTATGGCGGCAACTGGAGTTATCGCCCGCCGAACTATCGTTGGTCGCGTCCAGGCAACCGTCCTGGCTATAGCCGCCCACCCTATGGGCCGAGCAATTGGCCTGGCTATCGGCCAGGCACATTTACTTCCAGGCCTGCATCGCCGAATCGTCCGCGAGTATCACAGCCGCCAAGGCCAGTGGCGCCCGCACGAAACCGGCCGGGCCGACCGCAATCGTCGAGGCCGCCAACCAGTCGGCGATCGCAGCCCACCACGCCGAACCGGCGTGCAACTCCGCCGGCAAATCGGCAAAACCAACCGCGCCGAACGCCACCGCCCCCGCGGGGCAGGCCGCCGGGCGTTGGGGCTGATCGAGCGTTCCTCGCACTGAGCGTGCCCTAAAGGCGGGGGGCGTAACCAGAGGCGCTCCCAGCAGCAGCGCCAGAAAGAGTCCCGAATTGGATGGGAGTTATCGAGCCTGTCGACTTGAGTTTGCCTTCTCATGGCGGCGAAGGCTTCGAAGCGCGAAACAGCTGTCCGACTTGCTGAAAAGCGACTCCGGGACTTGCAAACGCTGTATCTGGATCAGCCCATTGGCAGCCGAAGGCGAAGGCGTCGCGCGAGGAAACTGACCACCGTCTTGCCTCACCGCGGAGTCCGAGCGGTTTACAAACTTTTACGCCCGGGATCCGAATGCCTGCATCCTACTCTCTAAGCGCTTCAATCTCTACGTTCTGAGTCTCAAACATCCTTATGCTCAGGTACTCTCGAATGGTTTCGACGGGCGTTTCTCTCGCCTTGAGTGTGTGCGCCCTCGCTCAAACGTCAAGCTCACCGGCGGGGAAACCCTCTATCGACGAGCGGGACACTCCCACCGTGTCCTCGAACGTCCGCGTCGTCAATGTGCTCGCGACGGTCCGCGACAAGCATGGAAAGCTTCTCCCCAATCTCGCCGTCTCCGATTTCGCCCTCGAAGAGGATGGCAAGCCGGTCCACGTCCAATATTTCTCCCGCGAAACCGACCTTCCGCTCACCCTCGGCCTGCTGGTTGACACCAGCATGAGTCAGCGCGAGTCTCTCCCCGCGGAAAAAAGCGCCAGCAAGACATTCTTCGACCAGGTCCTGCGCGACAAGGACAAGGCTTTTCTCGTCCACTTCGATCGCGAGGTCGAATTGTTGCAGGACCTCACCTCCTCGCGCCCGAAATTAGAATCGGCCCTCGCCTCGCTCGAAATCGCTTCTCCCTATCGCCAGGATGACTCCGGGAGCGGCCCGGGCTCATCCGGCGGGGACGATTCGCCCCGCGGGGGCCGCGGTCGCGCCATGCACCGCGCCGGAACCACGCTCTATGACGCCATTTTTCTCGGCGCAGACGAGCTGATGAAAAAGCAGCAGGGCCGCAAAGCCATCATCCTTCTCTCCGACGGCGTCGATCGCGGCAGCAAAGAAAGCCTTGATCGCGCGATCGAGGCCGCCCAGCGCGCTGACACCATGGTTTATTCCGTCTACTTCAAAGGCGAAGAAGACTTCGGCGGCCGCCGCGGCGGTTTCGGCTTTCCCGGCGGTCCCATGGGTGGCGGCCGGATGGGAGGCGGCCGTCGTGGAGGGGGCGGAAGATACCCGCAGGCAGAACGTCCGGACGGCAAGAAAATTCTGGCGCGAATCTCAAAAGAAACCGGCGGCAGAATGTTCGAGGTCTCAAAGAAAGACTCCATCGACCAGATCTATGGCAGCATTCAGGAAGAGCTGCGCAATCAATACAACCTGGGCTTCACGCCCGCCAAAGACGATGCCGCCGGTTATCACAAGCTGTTGCTCAAGACCAGTCAGAAAGACAACTCCGTCCAAACCCGCGACGGCTTCTACCTGAACCGTGACTGATTCGAGCCCGGGGAAAGAACAATCCTGATGCGATCGTGCGGGTCGAGCTCGGCGCGCAAAATACGGTGATCTCCGGTGCGGGGGTTCCATATCCATCTGCGTTCCGATTTCAGCGACGATGCCACCCAACGGGATGTGTTGGCGACCGCTCTTATACGCGACGAGTTCGAACCGCATGCCACCCACGGATGGAATGGATGAATTACCCGGAACAGGATCGTTGCCAACGTCTTGAGAGGGCGGGAAGCTAGTCCAACCAGGGACTCCAGTATGAAAGTCCTCTTGCAAGGAACAAGAAGACCTCCTACGCCTCCAATTGCGGAAATGTCGTTCTGGGCATGAGGGCGGCGAGCTCGGTTTTCCCCTCTTAGCAACACGGACGCTTTTCCGCCGCGTCGAGCAGGAATTCGACGTCCGCTTTCAACGCTCGAATGCCTGATGACGGGTTTAAGCGTGCGCCCATCGCCGATGGCACGGACGGTATAGCTCTGGCCCCTCGCCTGGAGTGGGGAGGATCGCCAGTTCTTGTCCGCTCATGCGAAATTCTCCAAATTCTCCGGCAAGGAAAGTACAATATTATGGGTTTCCGATAGAGTGTGATAGGACCTTATCACACTCAAAAACACACCCAATCTACAGGGGCAGAGCTGGTTTGTACAGGTTGGATGTACACCTAAAGTTTACGTCCTGATCTGCGAGTATCTGTTGTGATTTGGTTTGGCCTGTAGCTCTCGACTCGCTGATTGTCCGTCGATCCACAAATGGCCTTCGGCCTGACGCTGCACCCGGAGAAAACGGGAGGCCCGAGCCGCATGAATACTGGCTTGGATTATTATTTTGACCGACAGGGGTCAACCCGCCAGCCCAAACCGCAAAACCGGGCAGTCTGGCGGCCCGACGGAGTAACCATTCGCAACCATGCCTGAGATTTTCGCCGTAGGGTCAATGAGACCGCGGGTGAAATCGATTTTTGAACGTATACCTTTTTTTCAATGCGGCGCTGTTTGTTTCTTTTGTTGCGTGGTTCTAGCGGCCGTTTGCCCGGGACAATCGGCCAGTTCACCGCCCTCCGACTCCGTCTCGAGAGTTACCACGATCTACCAGCATGGTACCGCCGCTCTGGAAAAGGGAGACGTAGATTCCGCACGCATGGCCTTCGAAACGGTCGTGCGGCTTGCCCCGCAAAGCCCCGAGGGGCACAACTCGCTGGGGTGGGTGCTGCTTACCAGGGACCAGCTCGATCGAGCGATCAGCCAGTTTCAAGAAGCTCTGCGTCTGAAGCCGGACTTTGTGCCGGCCCGCATAAACTTCGCGAATGCCCTGATTCGTAAAGGAGACTTGGCGGGCGCGCTTCGCGAGTCCAGGGAAGCTGCTCGTTTGGCCCCCAACGATTCGGAAACGCATCGGACACTAGGGCGCGCGCTTGATTTTTCCAAAGATCTTAACGGCGCGATCGCTGAATTTCGCCGAGCGATCGAGCTCGAGCCGCAAAGGGCGGAGTTGCACGACGAGCTCGGAACCGTGCTGACACAAAAATCGGACCTGCAGCAAGCGGAAGCAGAATTCTCCGAAGCGCTCCGCCTGCAAAGCAATTTTGCAAAGGCGCACTTCCACCTGGGGGTCTTACAGTATCAGAGACAGTCTCTGACGGACGCTGCCCAGCACCTACAACTCGCGGTGCAACTAGAACCCTCGGACGCGGGTGCCCACTACTACTTTGCGCAAGTTTTGAAAGCACAAGGCAAGACAGCGGAAGCGATTGACGAATTGCAGTCCGGGGTCAAGTTGGACCCCAATTATCCCGATGCCCAAAACAGCTTGGGCTTGCTGCTCGAGCACAGTGGCCAGCCGGAACCGGCCGTCAGGGCTTTCCAACAAGCCGTGAAATTGCAGCCGGACAACGCCGACGTTCACAATAATTTAGGGCTCGCCTATTTGCAGAACGGAGATGCTCAGGGAGCAGTCAAAGAATTCCGGGCAGCCATTGGCTTTCGCCCGGAGGACAGCGCGTATATAGGGAATCTCGGAGCCGCCTATCTCCAGGTGGCGGACTTTGATTCCGCGATGGCCAGGTTTCAGGAAGCGCTAAAGCTAGCCCCGCAAGATGCCACATTGCATTATGATCTTGGGTTGGCGCTTAAGCTGAGGGACAAATTTCCCGAAGCCATGGCGGAGTTACGCAAGGCGGCCGAACTCGATCCCGGGCAGGCCGACGCGCACTATACCCTGGGAGTCATTCTTTGGCAGCAAGGGGACTTCCGAGCGGCGGTCGAGGAACTTCGCGCGGCGATTCAAGCCAAGCCGGACTACGCCGAGGCCTACTACACGCTCGGCACCGTGTTGAAGCAAAAGGGCGATTTGGCGGAGGCAGCAAAGGCACTGCGCGAAGCGATTCGCTTCCAGCCCGAGTTCGCGGGCGCACACACTACGCTGGCCGCCGTGCTACGCCAACTCGGTGACTCGGAGGGCGCAGTGGCGGAGAGTCGGGTCGGAGCGGAAATCGCCCGACAGAAGATCAACGAACAAGCGGCGCTGTTTGCCACCAATTCCGGGCGGCGATTGCTCAGCGCGGGGGACCTCGATGGCGCGATTTCGCAATTTCGCTCAGCCATTCAATCCGTGCCGCGCTATGCCCCCGCTCATTACCAGCTTGGTCTGGCGTTACAGCGAAGAGGCGACCGACAGGGCGCGGCTGAGGAATTCAAAGCGGCCGCCGACCTTGATCCGCGCCAGAAGCCGCTCGCGCCATGACCGGCAGTTTCGGCAAGCTGCCTCTTTCCACAGCGCAACCGGCCGGCTCCGCCCCCACAGACACTGGGCAGGCTGACCTTCACGCGAATCTCCTGTGCTCCGCAAGAAATCGTCCAATCATCCGATCTAACTCGGCACTTTCTTCAAGCCTGATATTCACGGTGCAGCGCGCCAAGGACATCCTTGATTCCTTGACTCTGATCCGGCGAGCGGATGGCAATTCATGCCGCTGAACTGTGGGTTCCGTATTGGTTTCCCATGGAGATCTGGGATGCCTGGACTCAAGCTTCAGTGTGGTCGCCCCTGATTGTAGTAGATAACCCGACTCCCTTATATAAGATCGTCCCAAGATGCTTTTCACTCAGGGAGATCCGGAGATCCCGTGGTCCAGGCACTCGGAGAGTATGGTCCCCATCAGGGTCGCAATAACGCATTGGCTTTCGGCACCTGCACAAGGTGTTCGGGTGTCCGTAAGGTTCGTAATACCTTCTGATGGGCGATAATCGGGCCTCCCGACAACGAGAACTAGAATTCCCGATCAGCGACCGTAGCCAAAGCTCCGGTTTGAGTTCCTGGCGACGTCGGAATTGGTCACAGACATCGAGGCTGCCGATTTCCATGACCACCAAGACATACAGCACGCGGAACCCTGCCGGGCCTGGAAATCGGCCGTTGTGAAAGCGAGATTCGGTAGCGAAGAGATGGCGTCGAATCACGCCGAGCCGTGCCGGATGATCTCATTGGCCAGTGCCCCACGTTTCCCTGATCCTGTGCTCCCCTGACGGCACCGGAAACGAAACACCACCCTGTTGAACGGTGAGGGTCTGTACGGGACCTTCGTCAACCATCAAGGACAATCTCCCCAAGGTGCGTTCCCTGGTTGTGATAGTCACAGGATTGAGCGTTTTCACGGTAAACGTGAGCCGGTCTGGGGTGAGCGAATAATTTCGCACAACGATACCACCCGTCGCTTCCAGGCGAACCTCGCCGTCGCGCTTGATTGCAAGATGGTCCGGTCCGATGGCAACGTCATACAAATGACCGTTCCACAGAACGCTCGATAGTTTGCCATCTCCCGGAGGGTTGAGCGCGCCAAACCTAAGTCCGTCCCATGGCGTATCATCAATATATTGCTCCATAGGAATCAGGCACAGCAGGGCGCCCCAAGTGTAGTGCTTATCTCCACCGGCGCTTCCCCCCCACGCATAGTATTGCTCGTTAGTATGCTGCTGTGTACGCCAATCGCTCATGAAAAGGTTGTAGCTCTTCTCAGCGAATTGCAGCGCGATGTCATCTTGTCCATACCGATTCAATCCCTCATAGACAAGGTAATTAGTCGGACCCCATATGTCGCCGCGCCAGTAGTACTGGTCTTGAAAGGTGCTATCGCTCCGCGAAATCGTGGGAATGACATACTCGCCCCAGAACTCTTTGGGGTTCAGTAGATGCTCTTTCACCATTCTCTCAGCCTGCGCAGCTGTTGCAACGCCCGCCAGCATTGGGTAGAAGTTCGTTGGGGAGAGTCGCTTTGAGAATTGCCCATTCCAATGCCGATTCTCAAAGATTCCATCCTCGTCGTTCCACAGTCGCTGGATGGCACTCTTCATCCGTTGGTAGTCAGCAGCAAAGATTTGACCGTCCTCATCATGTCCCAGAATTTGCGCGATCTTCGAAAGGCTCTCGGAGTCCAGAGCATACAGCGCGTTGAGGCCGACATCATCCAGCTCCATCGTGTAGCTCGCCGTGTTATATGGGACTTGATCCCACATTGGGCTGTCGTCCATGCCGCTTTCCCATTTCGCCGCCTGAAGGCGCCCTCTACCTCCGACGGAGAGTGTCGAGCCCTTATCGCTGCCCCACTCAAGCAGCCCATCGCGATTCCCGTCCCGCCAAGGCTGCCCATCACCTCGATCCTGAAACCACCACCTATGCCATTGTTTAAGACGCGGATAAGCCCACTCGAGAACGGCTCCGTCCTGATTGTGTACGTAATTTTTCCAAACAATGTAGGAACCAACTGGCGGTTGCGAACGGTCGGGACTAGTGCCGGTGCCCCCGTCAACATTTGGTACAACCCCATTGGGTGCTTGGGATAAAAGGATAGCTCGTATTGCGTTGGATGTTTGCGCCGTATCCTCCGAACTAGTCAGCAGGCCACCGAAGAAACAGTCCCACTCACCCACCACCCAGCCGCCAAAGCCCTTGGCCCATCGACGGCTTATACTCGGAAATTCAAGGCCTAGAGATGGAACGTAAAGCGTGTTCCAGAACATGGAGTTTCCGATTGCCTCCGGAGACCCACTGAAAAGGCCTTGAATGTGCGGTCGCCTTTGTTCATAACGCGCGGAATTCTTCTCCAGAATCGCGTCAATGCTTCCCGGTTGGAGCAGATGCTTCGCTGCGGACTGTAACTCCCGGGTATCCCATCCGATGGTCGCTGCAAAATGCGCGTAAGAATTTGCGCCGGTTACAAACTGCAGGCCCGCTGCTCCGCCTCCGCTTTCAAATCGCAAGCCGGTTCCCCCCTCCTCGGGCGGGCCGCCTAAGTTGACAAGGTCGCCGGAATCCATAACTCTCTGCAGTTCGGCCGCGCTAGAAAATGTGCCGCTGCCGATAATGGGGCGATCTGCGGCGACGACAAGGTGTACAGCTGATTTGAAATTACCGTCGATGGCATGATCACCGATGATTTGCGTCTGATCTGCGCTGATAGAGTATTCGCCTGTGAAAGTCAGGTCGTTGGGCGAATAGGCTTCTAGAACCAGCTGAATATCCGCCGGGGCCTTGAGCCTTCCCACCACAGTCGTCTCGTCGATACGTGCCCATTCTAGCGTGACTGGGGCCGTTCGAGGGAAATGGCTCCAGCTCATCCGCGCATACGAGCCGTCGGGTGCATGGGGGCCTACTTCGCTTACCGCATCGAATATACGATCTCCGTCAAGAAACTTTTCAGACTTTGACCCAACTCGTATTGCAAAGGGCAAGCGTTGTCCGAGAGTTGCAGCCTCAAACACGATTCCGTTCCAAGCATCCGGGTCGTATGCGCCAATTAAAACGCGCTCGAAAGCTACATCGTTGTCAGATCCTTTGTGATCAGGTACTTTCCGAGCTGCTGCAAAGACCTGACCCAAAAGGCTCAAAAGAACCACGATAAGGCACCGCCCTGTTAGGGAGGGCAACTCCCTCGCCGCTTGTGAGCCAGTCTTGCGATTCAATCGATTACTCCTTCTTTCCGCGGGGCGGACTGCAAACGGCTAACGGGAACGAGAACAGAGGAGGGTCGTCTCCCTCCCCTGCCACACCACCTCTATGTACCCACAAGAGGCTTCCCTCTCCGGAATCAGAACTGTAGCTTCAGACCGAATTCAAGCTGGCGAGGTGCAGCACCAGGCGCCTCGCTGCTGATGACGCCCTTACCGAAGATGTCGTCATTGTTTGGGTTGCCTGCGTTGATGTGATTGAATACGTTGAAAGCATCCATACGGAACTTGACGACGACATCCTCGTGGATGGTGAACGCCTTGGTGAGGGCCAGGTCGGTGTTGAAAAACGCCGGACCGCGGTAGGTGTTTTGTCCCGCGTTCCCGATCACGTCAAGTCCAGGGAACGAGAAAATGCCGCCGCTGGTCGGTTGAGGAGTCCAGAACGACCGGGTGTGGGAAACCGGGTCGAAAGCCGTCAGTTTGGTGGACATGTGGCCGTGTGCGTTCGGCAGACAGGGAGCCGAGGTTGGACCCGTATTTTGAGCGCAGGTTTCAGGGTCCGCATCGGTACCGAAATTGCTGTAATTGAGGGTGAATGGCAAGCCGCCGGACCAGTTCATGAAGCCGCTCAATTGGTAGCCCCCGATAAGCAGGTCGATTACGCGGTTGACGCCAGGAGCATACTGCCTGCCCCTACCGAAGGGGAGGTCATAGCTGCCATACAGTATTAGTTGCTGGTCGCGGACGTTGCTGTCGCGCATGTGCGTGACCGATTGATTCCACGTGTAATAGGTCGCGTTTTCGTCGAACGCGCTGTTCCAGTTGTAGTTGAGGTTGAACGCGAGGCCCTTGGAAAATCGCTGCTCCAGGGTTACCTGCAGAGCGTCGAACTCGGAGTTTTGGCCATCCGCCCTTGAGACAATTGGATTCACCCAGCCGCACATGCCAGGCTGGATAAACGGCTCAGCGGGGGTGGCGTAGCTCGGGTCAGAGCAAGCTGCCAGCTTGGCGCCGTAATATCGCTGTAAGAACCAGGGGTTGGAGACGCCGCCATCGGGGTTGATTGTATCTCCCGCCGCGGCGGGATCATAGTGCAACGTTTGTCCGTTGACGCTGTATGCACCCGGCAAAATCAGCGCTGCCTCGTTGGGGTTGAGGGTCCCGGCGTCGTTGTCACCTACCGTGTGTGTTCCCTTCGTGCCGACGTAGGCTGCAGTAAGGGAAAGGGTCGAGGTTATGGCACGCTGAACGCTCAGGTTCCAGGCATCGATGGTTGGAAACTTGAGCGGGTTAGGACGGGAGAAGCTTTGAACCAAAGATCCTGGATTGGGCAAAAGCCCGTTGGGAGGAACCGCAATCGGGGTGGGGGCTGGTGGTCCCGCTGAGAGATTGAACGCCGTGCCGGTGATGCCGGGCTCGCTGACGATTTGCTGGGTCAGGACCGGCAGATCCTGAGTGACTGTGCCACCGAAGACGGAACCGAATATGCCAGTGTCAAAGCTGCGTCCGTAGCCCGCGCGAAGGACGGTTTTTTCATTCAACTGGTACGCAATACCAATGCGAGGCGCGAACTGCTTAGCCTTGCTGTAGGTCCAACCCATGTTAGAGGGAATGCCACCGAGGCCGGCGACCTGCAGATAGCCTGTGGTGATGTTCATCAAAGAGCCATTGCCAGCGCCGTTGACGACCTCGGGGAAGAACAGATCCCAACGGAGGCCCAGGTTGAGAGTGAGCTTGGGGGTGGCGCGCCAGCTATCCTGCCCGTAGAAGAAGGTACGCTTCTGGAACTCCTTGGCATTGGTGGATGTGGAGACAAAGCGGTCAAAGCTGCCCACGTCGCCCAGAACGAAGCTAGCCCAGCCGAGCCCGTTGGTTCCGGCGTTCGAAGTCGGTCCGGTGAGGAAGTTCAGCTGTCCGGCGCGATCACTGTCAGAAGGCACGCGCAGGTTGCGGGCATAACGAAGGTCGGCACCGAACTTGAAGGCGTGGTTACCGACGATCTTCGTCCAATTGTTGACGAGTTGGAACTGGTCTTCGCGTTCGGTCAAGGGGCAGTTGCAGTTGTTAACACCCAGGCCGCCACCAATGAAGGACTTGGTAGTTGTAGTGAACGGAAAGCTCATTACGAACCCAGGCGCACCGGAGGTAAAGCTGCTGCCGGTATTAATGCCGGGAATTCCCAGTTGGTTGGCAAAGTCCACTCCTTGGTCATACTTGGAGGTGACAATGTTGTAGCGGTAATACCCCAGACGGAAGTCGGTGAGCAGCTTTGGATTGATGGCTATGTCCATGCCAGAAGCCAAGCTGTCATTGGCGCCCTTCGAGTTGCCGCCGTAACCGCCGATGCCGAAGCCGGGACCACCGGCGGCACCGAACATTACCTTGCCCGACAGAAGGTCCCAGAAACGCGAGAAACGCACAAAGGCATGCGCCTTTTCGTTCAGCGTATAGTCGCCGCGGGCTGTCCATTGGTTGCTGTTGAACACGCCGGTGCCTCCGGCCGCATAGTTATTGGTGACCGAGCCGCCGCCCGTGTTAGGAGCATAGGGTGCCAGGAGCGTCAACAGGGCTTTCGCCTGAGGGGAAACCAGCGATGCCGGAATTACGTTTTTCCCGAAAGCAGCGACGGTTGCGGCAGATTGATCGCTGGTGTTGTCGAATATCAGCTGGCTCGAAGGGGAGCCCAGCAGTTGCGTGGCATAGTCGCTGAAGTCGCAGCCGGGAATGCCCATTGGACCGACCTCTTTGCCCAGGCAGGTATTGACCAACTGCGGCGTGGGAACGGTGTCCGTGTTCGCCGTGCCGACCCTCTGGCGCAGCGCTTCATAGTTGAAGAAAAAGAAGAGCTTATTTCGCACCACCGGTCCGCCGATCGACCCGCCAAAGCGGTTCTCCAATCCAGCCGGGATCGCGTTGGGGCCCGGCGGCTGGGTGAAAGGATCGCGGGCGCGGTTGGCGTTGCTGGTGCGGAAGTCATACACGTTGCCATGGAACTGGTTGGTGCCGGACTTGGTCTGGGTACTAATCACCGCTGAGACGGCCTTGCCCAGCTCGGCGTCGAAGTTCTGCGTGGTGATCTTGGTCTCGGTCACCGAGTCCAAGGTTGGGTTTATCACGATGAGACCGAGAATGGGATCCTCGTTGTCAGTGCCGTCCAGCTCAAAGGCGGTCCCGCCGAAGGACTGTCCATCAATCTGAATCTGCTTGGAGCCCTGTGGATTTTCACTGGATGCGATGGAAAAGCCGAGAGGCTGAGCACCCGGCATCAAAAGCTGCAGATTGGTAAAGTTCTGGTCGACGATCGGGAGGCTGGAGAGCTGCTGCTGGTCGAATATGGTTGAGACGTCGGCGCGGTCGGTCTTCATCTCCGGCTGCGTCTCGGCGTTCACTTCGATGGTCTGTGTGACAGCGCCGATTTCGAGGATGGCATCGATGCGGGGCGCGGTATCGGCTTGCACCTTGACGCCCCTGGTCTCGAAGCTCTTGAAGTCTTTTGCCGCAACCTTAAGGTCGTAGACGTCGGGAACAAGGTGAGGGACGCTGTAATCGCCAGCTTCGTTGGTGGTGGCGGTAATGACGGTGCCCTTGTTCTCGTCCGTAACCGTGACCGTGGCATTAGCGATGACTCGGCCAGTCTTATCAGACACTGTGCCGAAAATCGATCCGTAGACCGACTGTGCACTCACAGGCGTGATGAGCAGTACACTCGTCCAGACAAAGAGAAACAGCACGAATGTCTTGGGTCTTTCAAGCAGAACGTTGCACATTTGTTCTCCTTACGAAGGGCGTCTCCTGAGAAGTCCCGCTTGCGGCTTCTGCTGCACGCTACCCCGTGAAACGGGAAGAAATGTAGCACAAGCGTTCTCAGCCGTCATCATCTTGGTTGATGGATTTGTATACTCAGTTGATTTTCGTGCCGCTCTATTGTCCCGTTGGGCGCACAAATTGCGGCGATCCGTGCCAAGACCTTTGAGGGGAATGGGTAGTGCGGGAGCGCTTGCGGTGCGAGGCCCCGCGCAGTGGTCATGTATTTCTGTTTTGCAAGGCCAAACGAAACCACCTTCGATCACCTTAGGTGGTAGCGCAGTTCCGCAGATGTGCAGTGAAGACGAACGCGGAAAGCAACTCTGGCAGATCGCGTTCCAGGCGTCGCGTCAGGGGCACATACTCCTGCAGCCAACCTTGCCCGGAAGCGGCGCCCACCTGAAGCGGGTTGGAAGAACGGGATCGTCCCGGTCGCCCCCGGACTTTTCCCCTCCCCAGAACTCGTCGTACAAGTTTAAGGCTTTCGCTTTTTGCGAGCTGCCGGCGAAGCACCCTTTGCCTTCATCGCGCTGGAGCACTCAGGATCTGGTTCAGCATGTCCAGCAGAGCGGCTTGGTGGCATCGATCAGCGGCAGTAGGTCGTGGCGCTGGTTGCATGAAGACGCTATCCCTCCCTGGTATCACGGTCGTTGGATCTCCCACGCGATCCCCAGTTTGCTATCCAAGCGGGCAGAGTGCTCCTTCTACCAACCTCAATCATTCGGCACATCTGGATTGCCCTCATCCTTCTGCATCTCGCCACCAGAAGTTCCCTGATCGATTCTTGTTCGTAGCCGACGGTAATAAGAGCCCGGATCATCGGGGCCGCCTTGATCGTCCTCATCAGCCATCTCTTTTAGCTTCTCCTCTATCTGGTATTCGATGGATGGCCTGGCAGTAGCCTGGAGCTGTTGCAGCGCATTCCCAACAGAACTGCCCGCCCAATAGATACGGCGACGCTTCCCAAACCAAATCCGTCCCATTACAACGTAGAGGAGAATGCAGACTGTTCCTATTGCTAAGCCGATTTGCACCATGCGGTCAAAAGAGTTCGCGAGAGAGTCCACGAGAAACCTGCCTGTCTGCTGTGTTCCCATGAGCAGTAAAAGCACATCACGAGCGGCACGAAAGCGCATTCGCGGACATGCTGGAAACTTGCTTGAAATTGACTAGGGCTGCAGAGTCACAGGAGGCGGGCGATCAAAGAGCTCGGGAAGGTAGGAGGATCCCCAGAATCGGGCGCGAGGAAATGACAACCGGCGTCGGGGTATGGAAACGAGAACGCACCCGAGTAGCATTCCCAGCACCGGGAGGAATAAGACAACCTGGCCGAACATTCCAGCGAAAAGCACCACTGGAATCAAAATGACAACGCCAACAACCAGGCCAGTCCTCAACTCGGATTGATATCTTGCCGGCATTCTTATATTGAAAATATTACCATGCCTAAACTTTCGGGTGGCCGTGGGTTCCTCTGAGGCTTACGAGTGCTCGATTTGTACGCTCGCCAACGGGAAGGCAACGCCCTAAAGAAGGAGGATGAAATTCGTGATCTCTGCCGACGAAAAAACCAGCATTCAGGCGTCGGCGCAAACATGCCACCCGACAACCGCCGGCCGGGCAATCCCGGAGACCTGGTTGGCGACGAAGAGGAGCAGTCTATCTTCGCTATAGTTGATGCATTTCCATATCGGGTTTCGCGGTTTTCTTGTCGAACCCCGGTCTAAGCAACGGCACGGTTTCTCTCCGGGACGAACTAGGTGGGGGCGAGTCCGGAGAGAATTGCCTCCGCAAAGTCACTGGACCGTATCCCTTGATGCGCTTGAATTGGCGATTGAAGTTGGAGTAATTCCCAAAGCCCACGCAAAAGGCAATTTCCAACGCTTTCTCGTCCGTATCGATCAGCATCTGCGCGGCGGCACCGACTCTAAGCTCGTTCAGGTATGCCGTCATTGTGCGCCCGGTGGCCCGTTTGAAGAACCGGCAGAGAGATGCCTGGTTCATATGGAATCGGTTGGAGAGATCTGTGAATGCAATCTCGTCCGCGAAGTGTTTGTTTAAATACTCGCAAATCGCGTCGATGCGCTGTTGGTCCCCCGGGCGGCAGATGGGCTTTACTCGCGATGAAGATAGTACCTGCGCCTTCGGTTCACTGGTCAGATCCACGAGCGCGGTGAGCAACAATACCAGCCTCCTGGGAGGGGAAACCGATGGAAGCGTGGCAAGGTATTTTGCGACTTTCGAGCCCGTCTCGGTGTGCCCGAATGCGAGTCCATTTGAGGACTTGCGGAGGAGGCGTCGTACGCACTCCATTTCCTTCAATTCGAAGAAGTGCTGCCCCAGAAAGTCTTCACGAAACTGCACCACTACTGCGCTGTGAACCTCGTCCGCGTTCGACTCCACGGGCCCTGAGCGCCAGCTGTGTGGAATATTCGGCCCTAACAGGACAAGGTCTCCCGGGCCATAATCCGCGATCCCATCGCCGACCAGCCGTTGCCCATGGCTGTCAAGGATCAGCGTCAGCTCATACTCCGGATGGTAGTGCCAATAGAAAGGGAATGCCGAATCATTGCGTTGGTATGCCACGAAAGCCGAAGGCGCGGTGGCGACCTTCTCAAAGTTGGGCTTCATGAAAGAATGGTAACAGGTTCGCACAAATTTCACCAAAATTAGCGGGATAGCTGTCAATCCAGTACATCTAAAAGTCAACCGTTGAGAGGACATTCGGATCTTAGCTGGATACTCTTGGGGCTAGGCTTGTGTTTCCGGGGCGTAGGCACAAGACTCTCGTATCACAGGGGTACTCATGTTACAGACCGAGAATCCGCAGCATCCGGCACATACAGCAGTTGATTCTTACTCAGGTTATTGCGGTCTCCCTCCGCTGGTTGGCCTACATTCCATGCGGGAAGCGACCAAGACTGGATTGACGGTCGCGGAGTCCCTGGCGCGTTTGAAGCGCTTGCACTGGTCCTTGCGGCGTCTGCACCGCGTGTTCGTTTTACGAATCACAAGTATGCCGATTTATGAGTTGAAGATGGCGTTCAGCCTGCATGCTCACTATTGCATCGAGCACGTGGGCGAAATTGCTGCTCGCGTGCGTGAAATGCGACAGCCCCCTTATGGGCTGGAGGTGTCGCCCCACGCATCGCTGGACCTGTTCTTCGATGAGATTTTGGCTGCACCCTCCGCCGAGGCGCTGTTGCTTGGACTGTACGAGTACGCTGTACCGGCGATCGTGCGTGCTCTTGAACATCTTATCGCCGATACGAATCGGCTTTTTGATCACCCTACTTACCGCGTCTGCCGTTTGACATTGGTGGAGATGCAGGATGTTCAACAATATGGCGTCGAGGCGGTCCGATGCCTGGTGGCCGAAAAGAATCGCGCCGAGTTGAAAGAATGGCTCACGCTGCTCGAGGGAATGCTGGCTTCCGCCGGCGATCTCGACGGCACAGAGAAGCCCGCCGGTGAGACGTTCGCGCGATACTACTCCAAGCAGCCTTACAAGTACGATCCCGTTCCCAGGCGCGACGCGCGCTTCCAGGACCCTTACAACATGGGCGTGAACGCGGAGGCCATGCTCTTCAATCCTGACATTCAGCCGCTTCCCAAGACCATCATGCTCTACTTCAAGCGCCTGCGTGAAATCGATGTGCCGGAGATGATCGCAAGCATTCTCGCGGAAACGGACCAGAAACCGTGGAGGTACTATCGCGATATGACCCGGCAACTATGGGATGAAGCGCGTCACGCCATGATGGGCGAGATTGGCTTTGTTTCAATGGGCATCGATTGGTCGAGCATTCCCTTCAACTTTACATGGTCGCTTGGCTTGAACACGATACTCACCGCCAAGGAGCGGCACGCCGTGCTGTACCTCATCGAGCAGGGCCTGATGGCGAAGAAGGCCGGCAAGGAGTATGAATGGGAGGTCGGAGTTGCCACCGCAGATCCGCTGACTGCGATTATCCAGGATTATGACTGGGCAGACGAGGTCCTACACGCCAAGATTGGCCGTGATTGGCTCGTTCCAGAAATTGGATCCCAGTCAGAAGCCATGGCCTTTGGCGACGAGGCATGGTCGAAGGTTTTGGTCGATTGGAAGAAGTGGAAAGAAGATGGCCTGACCGAACACCGGAGTTGGTGGCCTGACATTTATCTTGCAGCCTGCCGGCACTGGGGTGTGGAGCCGGACCCCCAATTGC
>Ga0123356_10000122_pt1 | contig 85176 bp, 63 predicted proteins | sample TergutEmb28metaG_2_FD_92546 | JGI IMG/M metagenome (GOLD analysis project Ga0123356, IMG submission 92546) | Embiratermes neotenicus P3 segment gut microbial communities from Petit-Saut dam, French Guiana - Emb289 P3 | ecosystem: Host-associated > Arthropoda: Insects > Digestive system > Gut ...
GCTCGTTCTTGCAAGGTTGAGTATTTTGTTGGTTCTTTTTCGTACAAATTTCGTACACGAGCGTTTTTTGCATGTCGCAAACTGTTGCAATTGCTATGATTCTTTAAGAACTGGTCGGAGTGATGAGACTTGAACTCATGGCCTCACGGTCCCGAACCGTGCGCGATACCAAACTTCGCCACACCCCGATGATAAAATGCTGTTATCAGCAGTTATGTATTTTAAATCAGTTTTTTATTTATTGCAACTACTTTTTTTTTCAAGTATACTTGTATAAAATGCAAATTCAATACAATTATTACTTTATAAACGGAGGGACATCAATGAACGAGATATATAAGAAGCTGATTAGGTGCCGAGATATAGTAAGAGCAAAGACGGATTTTGAACCAAAGGTTGCGCTTGTGCTGGGTTCGGGGCTTGGAGGATATGCGTCCGAGATGGATGTTAAGGCTACTGTCGGATATGATGAAATCGAAGGGTTTCCGGTAAGTACAGTACCCGGACATCAGGGAAGATTTGTATTCGGTTATGTAAAAGATGTTCCCGTTGTGGCAATGCAGGGACGAGTTCATTATTATGAAGGGTACTCAATGAATGATGTGGTTTTACCTATTCGTTTAATGGGTCTGTTAGGTGCAAAAATTTTGTTTCTTACAAATGCTGTAGGAGGAATTAATCCGTCATATTCAGGTGGTGAGTTTATGCTTATCAGCGATCATCTGCTATATGGTGTCCCGTCTCCTCTTATCGGTGAAAACATTGAAGAACTCGGAACAAGATTTCCGGATATGAGTGAAATATACAAAAAAAACCTACGTGTTAAAATAAAAGCAGCAGCAGAATCTCAGAAAATTAAACTTCACGAAGGTGTATATATCCAATTTTCGGGACCGAACTTTGAATCACCGGCAGAAATAAGAGCAGCAGCAACACTTGGTGCCGATGTTGTCGGTATGAGTACTGCTTGTGAAGCTATAGCGGCAAATCATATGGGACTTGAAATTTGCGGAATTTCGTGTATTGCAAATCTTGCAGCAGGTATATCCAAAACACCGCTTACACATGATGAAGTCCAGGAAGCAGCAAATCTTGCAGCACCGCTGTTTAAAGCACTTGTAACGGAGTCGATTTACCAAATTGGAAATGATTAATCAAAAACTTGAGAAAATCCTCTCTAAAGTCCAAAAACCCGCAAGATACACAGGCGGTGAATATAATCAGGTAATAAAAAACAAACAGGATATCAGCGTACGTGTTGCACTGTGCTTTCCCGATACATACGAAATCGGAATGTCCAATCTCGGTATAAAAATACTGTACGGCATACTAAATAATATTGACGATGTATGGTGTGAACGTGTTTTTGCACCATGGACAGACATGGAAGATGCAATGCGTGAAAATGACATCATGTTATATGCGCTTGAAAGCTTCGATGAAATCAGAAGTTTTGATATTGTTGCATTTTCACTCGGATATGAGCTGTCGTACACAAATGTTTTAAATATGTTGAATCTCGCAGGAATACCGCTGCGCAGCAATGACAGGGGTGAAAACGGCCCTATCATTATTGCGGGTGGTTCGTGCTGTTTTAATCCAAACCCAATGGCTGATTTTATTGACCTTTTTGTCATCGGCGAAGGCGAAGAGGTAATTACGGAATTAATTAACGCATATAAAAATACATCAGACAAAACCGGATTTCTTATCAATGCAGCGACTCTCACCGGTGTGTATGTTCCTTCGCTTTATAAAGAAAATTCACCTCCTGTGGTGAAAAGGGTTGTAAATAACCTTGATGAAGTTTACTTTCCGGTAAATGCAATTATTCCGTCTACGAGCATTGTACATGACAGAGCTGTTTTGGAATTATTCCGGGGTTGCAAACGAGGCTGTAAATTCTGTCAGGCAGGATATACCGGAAGTCCTGTAAGAGCCCGGTCACCCGACACCCTTGTCAAGCAGGGAATGGAAATAATTAATAACACAGGTTATGACGAGATTGCACTTCTTTCTCTGAGCACAAGTGACTATAAATATCTGGATAATCTCTGTGACAGTCTCCTTAAGTGGTGTGAGCCGAGAAAAGTGAATCTCTCGCTTCCGTCACTTCGTGCCGACAACTTCAGCATAAATCTGATGGAACGAGTCCAAAAAGTAAGGAAATCCGGACTGACATTTGCCCCGGAAGCAGGCAGTCAGCGCTTGCGCAATTATATAAATAAAAACATTACAGAGGATGAACTTCTTAGTGCTTGCCGGGTTGCATTTTCAGGGGGATGGAACTCTGTAAAACTGTACTTTATGCTCGGTCTGCCAACAGAAACAGATGAAGATATTATTGCGATTGCCGAGTTATCGCACGCTGTTTTGCATACATGGAAGGAAAATACAAACAACAGAAAAAGGGGAGTAAGGATAACAGTTTCAACATCATGCTTTATACCAAAACCGCATACCCCCTTTGAAAGAACTGCACAGATTCCTATTAATGAATATTTAAGAAGAGTGGAGCTGCTGAAAAATTCCATACATTCAAAATCCATCACATATAACTGGCACTCACCCGATCAGGGTTACATAGAAGCAGCTCTGTCCGGAGGGGACACCCGGATCGCTGATGTAATAGAAGCAGCATGGAAGCTTGGTTCGCGTATGGATTCATGGAGTGAACATTTTTCTCTTGATAACTGGCTTAAAGCGTTTAATGAATGTTTGCTAAATCCGGATGATTATACAACAAGAGAGCGCACGGATGATGAGACTCTGCCTTGGGATCTCATCAGGCTTGCGGGTGTAAGCAATGAATAAGATAAGATTTAGATACTCAAAAACCGGAAGAGCAAAATACATATCGCATCTGGACTTAATGTCGACTCTGCAACGCTCATTTATACGTGCCGGAGTTAATCTGAAATATTCCGAAGGTTTTAATCCGCATCCTTATATTTCATCTGCTCTGCCCTTACCGGTAGGAGCACAAAGCCTGTGCGAGCTGGCAGATGTTGCAATTGCCGATAATAATATTCCAAATTTAAAGGATTTTGAGTTGCCTGAGGGTCTTGCAATTACCGAGGTTTATGTTCCCGGTCGCAAATTTAATGATATTTCATGGATTGAAATAAATGGTGAGTTACATTATGATAATGAAATTACAAATGATTTATATGATAGTATTCAAAAAGCATTCAAAAAGGAAAGTATAATTATTTCCAAAAGAACAAAAAGAGGGTTTAAAGAGCTGGATTTGGCTCCGTATATAAAAAATGTTCAGTTTAGCTTCAATAAAAATATTGAGTTTAACGCAAAAATATCTGCGCAAAACCCTACAATAAATGCTGTTGATATAGAGTCTGTATTTGATGATTTAATTAAACCTGATTATATTAGCATAAAACGCATTGAACTTTATGATACAAATATGGTAATATTTAACTGATATTATTCGAAAGGAACAAAAAACGATATGACAATTGACAAAGTTGTTGAATCTTCTGCTGTTCATAGAATCGGTATTCTTACATCGGGCGGAGATGCTCCGGGAATGAATGCGGCAATTCGCGGAGCTGCCAGGGCTGCCGAATGCCTTGGAATTGAATGCATAGGAATCAGGCACGGTTATGCGGGTCTTATTAACGGTGATTTTATTAAGCTCGATCAATCGGCTGTTAAGGGAATCACAGGGCGGGGCGGCACAATGCTGTTTACCGCAAGGTCGTCAAAATTCAGTACACCCGAGGGTGTTGAAGAAGCAGCAGGCGTATGCAAGCATATGGGTATTGAAGGGCTTGTCGTAATCGGCGGCGACGGCACATTCCGCGGTGCTCTTGATTTATCGAAGCATGATGTTCCCGTAGTCGGAATACCGTGTACAATCGATAATGATATCGGATGTACATCCTACACAATAGGCTTTGATACAGCATGTAATACAGCAGTTGATGCCGTTGACAGGTTAAACGATACAATGCAGTCGCATGAAAGATGCTCGGTAGTTGAAGTTATGGGCCGTAAGGCAGGGCATCTTGCTCTGAGTGTCGGAGTTGCAACAGGAGCTACAATTATCCTTGTACCCGAAGTGAAATATGACTTTGAAAAAGATGTAAATGAGCGCATCAGAGCAGCACGTCTTGCCGGAAGAAATAATTTTACCGTAATAGTCGCAGAAGGCGCAGAACCGGGTTATGAGGTCGCTGATAAAATACTTGAAGCAACAGGTATAGATACAAGACTCACAATGCTGGGGCATATTCAGCGCGGCGGTTCTCCTCATGTACGTGACCGTGTTGTCGGAACATCAATGGGATACAGAGCAGTATCCTTGCTTGCTTCCGGATTTAGTTCAAGGGTTGTCGCTATGCGCGGTGACAAGTTTATTGATTTGGATATCCGTGAAGCTCTCAGCCTAACAAAAGACTTTGATTATGAAATGTATAAAACATTCTCGGCACTTACATTTCTTGATAAAACTACACTTCTGCAAACATTTAAGAATTCATAAACAGGTGTAACTCCGCTGCCGCTTAAAATTCTATTTGACATGAATTTTTTGTTTTAGTATAATTGCCTGTGCATAGTCTCACTTTTGTGAGCCATTAGGAAAAGCATCTGCTTTTCCGTATAGTCCCAAGCCACGCATCAACGGGAGCATAGCTCAGCTGGGAGAGCACATGCCTTACAAGCATGGGGTCACTGGTTCAAGCCCAGTTGTTCCCACCAGAACCCTGATGTCACACACTGATATCAGGGTTGTTTTTTTATTCTTAAGAAGCATAGAAAAATTTGTGTGTTAATGAAACCTGACAGCAAAAATGATATTGACAAGCATTTTTCTCTTTAGTATAATGGCAAGGCTTTTAAGAGAGATACTCTTTCTTAAAACTCCCATCGGGAGAGTATGCGGCCCAGTAGTTCAGTTGGTTAGAACGCCAGCCTGTCACGCTGGAGGCCGACGGTTCGAGTCCGTTCTGGGTCGCCATTTTTATTCTATGCGGAGAATTGAAAATTCCTTTAATGGCTCCAATAGAGAAACTATGCAGAAAAGCGGATGCTTTTCCTAATGGCTTGCATATGCAAGACTATGCCTCTGTAGCTCAGTCGGTAGAGCAGCGGACTGAAAATCCGCGTGTCGGCAGTTCAATTCTGCCTGGAGGCACCATTGCCTCGCAAGCGAGGCCATGCGGGTGTAGCTCATCTGGTAGAGCGCCACCTTGCCAAGGTGGAGGTAGCGAGTTCGAGCCTCGTCACCCGCTCCATTGCCACGCGAGCGAGGCGTTTGAAGAATGAATCTCATTCTTCCAATGCCTTGCTTGCAAGGCTATGGCGACGTACCCAAGCGGTAAGGGAGTGGTTTGCAAAACCATCATGCCCCGGTTCGAATCCGGGCGTCGCCTCCAAAAGAAAGCCTGTAATTTCAAATAATTACAGGCTTTTTATTGCTGCTAACTATAGTGTAAGGTTATTAATGTCTATGACTGATATGACTGTTTTCTGCTTCTGCTTCGGCAGAAGCTTATTCGGTTTCGTTGTTTTTTTCGTCGAGTAGTTCGTGGATATCTGCTATTTTGTGCTTTAGCTCGGTCAGCTCGATGTTGTCGCCGAAGATTCTTTGGGTGACTTCAAGTGCGTGCTCGAAGCCGTTAAGAGCAACTTCATAATCGCCTTCGTCTGTAGCTGCTGCCGCATCGGCGAGAATTTCATCGACTGCAGCGAGCTCACCAAGACTGCTAAGCTCATCATCTTTTATTATATCATCGTTCATAAAACGTAAATCCTTTCGGGAAGAGCAAACAAATAACTTTACTAATGTGTTTAATCACTATACTCCTATTTTATTATATTAGCAATATAATTTATAGTAAATTTAATGTTAATTAATGTGATTTTCACTCAATAATCCGTACAAAATAAAAGAAGCAAACTGCTTCATAAATAAACAGGGAAATAAGTTGAAAAAATCATGCTCAAATAGTTAAAAAAATTCTTGACATCAATGCAAATTGTGTTAGAATAAGAAGTTGTGTGCAAAAACAGCAGTTAATGCACACCCCTGATACAAGAAGTATTTTAACAGCAGACAATGATTTTGTCAATAATTCATGACACCATTTGTTACAACGCAGCCGTGAGTGTCGAACACTGACCGGGATTGTTCCAAAATACAATGCAGAGGTGAAGTTGATGCCAAAAGATGTGATTTACGGTAAAACTCTACGTAAGAGTTACGCAAAAACAGAAGAGATTCAAGATATGCCGAATCTTCTGGAAATTCAAAAGCATTCATATAACTGGTTTCTGGAAACAGGACTGCGCGAGGTGTTCCGTGATGTAGCTGCCATCACAGACCATAGCGGCAGTCTTGAGTTATCATTTATTAACTATAATATGAATGATAATCCTAAATATTCAATTGAAGAATGTAAAGCAAGAGACGCTACATATGCAGCACCTATAAAAGTAAGCGTCCGTTTGCGTAATAAAGAAACCGAGGAGATTAAAGAACAGGAAATCTTTATGGGTGATTTCCCGATTATGACAAACGCAGGTACATTTATAATTAACGGTGCCGAGCGTGTTGTTGTTTCTCAAATCATCCGTTCACCAAGCGTTTATTATGAAAAGAAAACTGACTTAAAAACCGCTATAACCGTATTTGCCGCAACGCTGATTCCATACCGCGGAGCGTGGCTTGAGTATGAAACAGATGCATCAGACGGTTTTTATGTCCGTGTTGATAAGAACAGGAAATTACCGGTTACATGGCTTCTTCGTGCTATCGGCAAACCTTCCGACAATGAATTCTCACGTATATCGGCAGCGGGTGCCGAAAACGGTGCAGAGTCCAATCAGCAGCTCCTTGCGATATTCGGTGATGATGAGCGCATAACGGCAACTTTGGAGAAAGACACATGTACCTCAAGCGAAGATGCACTCATTGAGCTTTATAAAAGACTTCGTCCCGGTGACCCGCCAACGGTGGAAAGTGCTCAGACTCTATTGAATAATCTTTTCTTTGATGCACGCCGGTATGATATATCCACAGTCGGACGCTATAAATTCAATAAAAAGCTTGCTATCTGGTCACGTCTGGTAAATCAGGTTCTTGCAGAACCGATTGCAGACCCGCTGACAGGTGAGATTATTGCAGAAGCAGGCGAACGCCTTACACGTGCAAGAGCCGAAGAGCTTGATGCAAAAGGTGTAAATGATGCATTTGTTAAGCATGAAGACAAAAATGTAAAGGTCTTTTCAAACGGAATGGTAATGCTTAACGGTTTTGTTGATTTTGACCCGGTTGAAGAACTCGGAATCAAAGAAAGGGTTCGTTTCATAGTACTTCGTGAGTTGCTTGAGAAGTACAAGGGCGAGGAACTCAAAGAAGCGCTGCGCAATAATGTCGATTCTTTAATACCGAAGCATTTGATACCCGATGATATTTTTGCATCGGTAAACTATCTCAACTGCATTGCTCACGGTGTCGGAGAACCTGACGACATCGACCATTTAGGCAACAGACGTTTAAGAAGCGTTGGAGAACTGCTTCAAAATCAGTTCCGCGTCGGATTTTCACGTATGGAGCGTGTTATCCGCGAAAGAATGACACTTCAAGACCTGGATATAATTACACCCCAGTCACTTATTAACATCAGACCTGTTACGGCAGCTATAAAAGAATTTTTCGGTTCATCACCGCTGTCACAGTTTATGGATCAGACAAATCCGCTTGCCGAGCTTACTCATAAAAGACGTTTATCCGCACTCGGTCCGGGAGGTCTTTCCAGAGAACGTGCAAGCTTTGACGTACGTGACGTTCATTACAGCCACTACGGAAGAATGTGCCCGATAGAAACTCCTGAAGGTCCGAACATCGGTCTTATCTCATATCTTGCGTCATATGCAAGAGTTAATGAGTATGGATTTATGATTGCTCCGTTTAGAAAGGTGGATAAGAAAACCTCACGTGTGACTGAAGAGGTTGTATATCTTACCGCCGATATGGAGGACCAGTACCTCATTGCTCAAGCGACCGAACCGATCGATGCAAAAGGATTTTTAACAAATGAACGTATCACATGCAGACATCGTGACGAAATTATTGAAGTAAACCGGGATATGATCGATTTTATCGACGTATCACCGAGTATGATGGTATCAATCGCAACCGCCATGATTCCGTTTCTTGAAAACGATGACGCAAACCGTGCGCTCATGGGTGCGAACATGCAGCGTCAGGCTGTCCCGCTTTTGATTCCGGAAGCACCTATTGTTGCAACGGGAATAGAACATAAATGTGCCGTTGACTCGACTGTAGTACTGTCATCTCTCGGAGACGGTGAGGTTACATATGTTTCCTCTACAAATATAAAGGTCAAGTACGATGATTCAAAACTCGGCAATGTTGACCATATTTTAACTAAATTCGCCCGAAGCAACCAGGGTACATGTACTACTCAGCGTCCGATTGTTTCCGTAGGTGACCGTATAACAAAGGATGAAATTATTGCTGACGGTCCGTCTACATGTGAAGGTGAAATTTCGCTCGGTAAAAACATCCTTGTAGGATTTATGACCTGGGAAGGTTACAACTACGAAGATGCTATTTTAATTAATGAACGCCTTGCAATGGACGATGTATTTACATCAATTCATATAGAAGAGCATGAAATTGACGCACGCGACACAAAGCTTGGCCCCGAAGAAATAACACGGGATATCCCGGGAGTCGGAGACGATGCACTGCGTTACCTTGATGAACGTGGTATCGTAATGATTGGTGCCGAGGTCCATGCAGGAGACATCCTTGTAGGAAAAGTAACACCGAAGGGTGAAACCGACCTCACACCCGAAGAACGCCTTTTAAGAGCGATTTTCGGTGAAAAAGCAAGAGAGGTACGTGACACATCATTAAAAGTACCGCATGGTGAGAGCGGAATCGTTGTTGACGTTAAAGTATTTACACGTAAAAACGGAGACGAGCTGAACCCCGGTGTAAATATGGTTGTCCGCTGCTACATAGCTCATAAGAGAAAAATCAGTGTCGGTGATAAGATGGCTGGACGCCACGGAAACAAAGGTGTTGTATCACGCATTCTCCCGAAGGAAGATATGCCTTACATGCCCGACGGAACATCACTTGATATTATATTAAATCCGCTGGGTGTCCCGTCAAGGATGAACATCGGTCAGGTTCTTGAGGTCCACCTCGGATACGCCGCAAAAACCCTTGGATGGAAAGTCGCAACACCGATATTTAACGGTGCAAATGAACAGGATATCTGGGATACGCTTAAGCATGCAGGTCTCAGTGAGGACGGAAAAAGCGTGCTTTACGACGGGCGTACAGGTGAGCCGTTCGACAATCCCGTTACTGTCGGATATGTTTACTTCTTAAAGCTCCATCATCTTGTTGATGATAAAATACATGCACGTTCAACAGGCCCGTACAGTCTTGTTACACAACAGCCGCTCGGAGGAAAAGCTCAGTTCGGCGGTCAGAGATTCGGAGAAATGGAGGTCTGGGCGCTGGAAGCCTACGGAGCAGCCTATACACTTCAAGAGATTCTGACAGTTAAATCAGATGATGTAACAGGAAGAGTCAGAACCTACGAGGCAATCGTCAAAGGTCATAATATACCTAAACCGGGCGTACCTGAGTCCTTTAAGGTTCTTGTCAAGGAGCTCCAGTCACTTTGTCTCGATGTCAGGGTTCTCGATGAGAACGGCATGAAAATCGACCTCAAGGGTGATGACGGCGACGATATGAATGAAAATATCCGGGATGACAGCTTCTATAAGAGCACTGATGAAAGTTTTGTCGCACACGGTTATTCGGTACACGATATTGATGAAGCCGAAACCGCTGAGGTATACGATACCGAAGAAGTCGATGAGGAAATGGACGAAGAGCTTGATGCCGAGCTTGGTGATATCTTAAATGATGTTGAAGAGCTTGAAGAATTCGGTGACTTCGCAACTGATAATGAAGAGAAGGAGGAAAGCGAATAATGGGTTTCTTACCTTTTGAAGCAATGCAAATTGGTTTGGCATCTCCCGAAATGATACGCAGCTGGTCACATGGGGAGGTCAGAAAACCGGAAACAATCAACTACAGAACTCTTAAACCCGAGCGTGACGGACTGTTTTGTGAAAAAATATTCGGCCCGTCAAAGGACTGGGAATGCCACTGCGGAAAATTCAAGAAAATAAGATATAAAGGCAAAATATGCGACCGTTGCGGTGTTGAGGTTACAAAATCAAATGTACGCCGCGAGAGAATGGGTCATATCGACCTTGCAGCTCCTGTGTCACATATCTGGTATTTTAAAGGTATCCCTTCAAGAATGGGACTTCTTCTGGACCTGACTCCGAGAATTCTTGAAAAAGTACTTTACTTCGCAACATATATTGTAATTGATCCCGGTGATACACCGCTTAAAAAGAATCAGATTCTTACGGAAAAAGAATACCGTGAAATGCGTGAAAAATACGAAGACGATTTCAGAGCAGGAATGGGTGCGGAAGCAATCCGTGATTTACTCCTTGATATTGATGTCGAAGCTTTTTCAGAGCAGCTTAAAGCGGAATCACGTGAAGCAACAGGACAAAAGAAGGCAAAACTCGTTAAAAGACTCGAAGTCGTTGAAGCATTCCGGCTTTCCAGAAATGACCCGACATGGATGATTATCGATGTTCTTCCGGTTATTCCGCCCGAGATAAGACCGATGGTACAGCTTGACGGCGGACGTTTTGCAACCTCCGACCTGAACGACCTTTACAGGCGTGTTATAAACCGTAACAACCGTCTTAAAAGGCTTATACAGCTCCAGGCTCCCGATATTATAGTAAGAAATGAAAAGAGAATGCTTCAGGAGGCTGTTGATGCTCTGATTGATAACGGAAGAAGAGGAAGAGCAGTTACGGGAGCAAACTCAAGAGCACTTAAATCATTATCCGATATGCTCAAGGGTAAGCAAGGACGATTCAGGCAGAATCTGCTTGGAAAACGTGTTGACTATTCGGGACGAAGTGTTATTGTTGTCGGACCTGAGCTTAAGCTTTATCAGTGCGGTGTTCCGAAGGAAATGGCTATTGAGCTTTTCAGACCGTTTGTCATGAAAAAGCTTGTTGAAGACAATGCGGCAACAAACATTAAAGCGGCAAAGAAAAAAGTTGATAAGGGTGAAACAGAGGTTTGGGACGCACTTGAGGTTGTTATCAAAGAACATCCCGTGCTTCTCAATAGAGCTCCTACATTGCACAGGCTCGGAATTCAAGCATTCGAACCGATTCTGGTTGAAGGCCGTGCGCTTAAGCTTCACCCGCTTGTATGTACTGCATATAATGCAGACTTCGACGGTGACCAGATGGCAATTCACGTGCCTTTGTCGGCAGAAGCACAAGCAGAAGCACGTGTACTGATGCTTTCCGCAAACAACCTGCTTCATCCGAAGGACGGACATCCCGTAACCGTCCCGACACACGATATGATTCTCGGTTCATATTATCTGACATTCCAGCGTGATGATGAAATCGGTGCAGGTAAATTCTTTGTATCTCCCAATGAAGCGCTGATGGCTTATCAGTGCAACGTAATCGGTATACATGCACCGATTAATGTAAGGATTACAAAAGAAATTGACGGTGTCGAAAAGTATAAAACAATCCCGACAACAGTCGGAAGGATAATATTCAACGAGCCGATACCGCAGGATTTGGGTTTTGTTGACAGGAAAGACCCCGAGCAGCTTTTCGATTATGAAATCGGTTTCAGAACAGGCAAGAAAGAGCTCGAAAAAATTATTGAACGTTGTATTTCCAGACACGGATTTACAAGGTCGGCTTCCGTCCTCGATAAAATAAAAACACTCGGATTTAAGTTTTCAACTCAAGGTGCAATAACAATCTCAATATCCGACATGACAGTTCCCGAAACAAAATGGACGCTTATCAGAGCAACCGAGAAAAAAGTTATTGCAATAGAACAACAGTTTAAGCGCGGCTTTATTACCGATGAAGAGCGTTACCGCCTTGTTGTTAAGGAATGGGAAAAAACGACAAAGGATGTAACAGACGCTCTTGCCGATACACTCAGCGAGTATAACCCGGTTTATATGATGGCACACTCGGGAGCAAGAGGAAGCATGAACCAGACAAGACAGCTTGCAGGAATGCGCGGTCTTATGGCAAATACAGCGGGACGGACAATCGAAATTCCGATTAAAGCAAACTTCCGCGAAGGTCTTACTGTTCTTGAATACTTCGTTTCTTCCAGAGGAGCAAGAAAAGGACTTGCAGACACAGCTCTTCGGACAGCCGACTCGGGATACCTGACAAGAAGGCTTGTTGACGTTTCTCAGGATGTTATTGTCCGTGAACTTGACTGTCAAACCCATGACGGAATTATGGCAGCAGAAATAGTTGAAAGCGGAAGCCTTATAGAAACCTTCGGCGAAGTTATACACGGCAGATTCCCCGCAGACGATATTACTGATGAAAAAACCGGCGAGGTTCTGTTTACCAGAGACCATATGCTCATTAACAGCGACTCGCAAAAGTTGCTGCAGCATGGCATAAGCACCGTAAAAATACGTACGGCAATGGATTGCGAATCAAAAAGCGGTATTTGCGCAATGTGTTACGGTATTAACCTTGCAACCGGCGGTACAGTTTCAATTGGTGAAGCTGTAGGCGTTATTGCAGCTCAGTCCATTGGTGAACCCGGTACGCAGCTCACAATGAGAACATTCCATATGGGTGGCGTTGCAGGGGACGATATAACTCAAGGTCTTCCGCGCGTTGAAGAACTCTTTGAAGCCCGCAAGCCGAAGAAAATGGCGATTCTTTCGGACATCAGCGGAACGGTTGAAATTGAGGAAACACGTAAAAATGCAATGATTTCTATAATTGTTACAAATCCAAGCGATGGTGAAGTACGCACATATCAGACGCCGTATCTCGCAGGAATCAAAATTAAAACCGGTGAACAGGTCACAGCAGGTGATAAGCTTACCGATGGCGCACTCAATCCGCATGATGTTATGCGTATTCTCGGAAAAGGTGCAACACAGACATATCTGATATCTGAAGTTCAAAAGGTTTACCGCCAGCAGGGTGTTGATATTAATGACAAGCATATCGAAGTCATTGTACGTCAGATGATGAGAAAAGTAAGAGTGGAAGACGGCGGTGATACCGAACTTCTTGCAGGACTTACAATTGATTCAAACGAGCTGAAGCAGGCAAATGCCGAAATCACAAAAAGAATCGAAGCCGGAGAAACCGAACTTCGCCTCGCCGACGCTTCCCAGCTTCTTATGGGTATTACAAAAGCATCGCTCGCAACGGAATCATTCCTTTCAGCTGCATCCTTCCAGGAAACAACAAAAGTTCTCACAGAGGCTGCAATTAAAGGAAAGGTCGACAAGCTCATCGGACTTAAGGAAAATGTAATCATAGGAAAGCTTGTACCGGCGGGCAGCGGACTTTCAATGTACCGCAAGTTCGACAGCGATATCGAACAAAGCGACGGTTCATACTATTCAACAAGAAGTTATGAAAACGCATATGACCTTGATGAAGATGTAGACCTTTCGGTACTGATCGGCTCAGGAAACGCACTTTAATAAATAAGAATTAATAATGCATAAATAAAAAATAATACCTCTGCATTCTGCATTATAATTTATACTTTACAAAGAAAGGAGGAAAGACATGCCTACGTTTAACCAGTTGGTCAGAAAGGGTAGAAAGACTTTAAAATACAAATCCACATCGCCGGCAATGCAAAAAGGTCTTAATACTCTCAAGAACGTCGAAACTGACCTTTCTTCATCGCAAAAACGCGGAGTCTGTACAGCGGTAAGAACAGCGACACCGAAAAAACCGAACTCGGCTCTTCGTAAAATCGCACGTATCAGATTAACAAACGGTCATGAGGTTACTGCTTACATCCCCGGTGTCGGCCATAATCTTCAAGAGCACTCGGTTGTTATGATCCGCGGCGGCCGTGTTAAGGATTTACCGGGTGTACGTTATCATATTGTACGCGGAACCCTTGATACACAAGGCGTTGAAGGAAGACAACAGTCAAGATCCAAATACGGAGCGAAGAAGCCCAAAGGTGCTAAATAACGCACGTTTGTTTTCGCCGCAAGAAGCCCAAAGGTGCTAAATAATGCACGTTTATTTTCGCCGCAAAGAAACCCAAAGGTGCTAAATAACAAAATATAATAAGCACCAAATTCAAAGGTAAATAACTTTATGCTTGCATGAAGAATATATAACTCTTCATAGCGGCATATACCAAGGTTAATTCCTTGGAGTACCTGTGATATCATGTAGCGGAGTTATTTATAGCTCCCAATGAGTTTATTAAACTCTATATAATGAGGAGGGAAGTATAATGCCAAGAAGAGGCAGTGTACCAAAAAGAGAAGTCTTACCCGATCCGATGTATAATTCCGTGATCGTAACAAGATTAATTAACAGCATCATGTTAGACGGTAAAAAAGGTGTTGCACAGAAAGTTGTGTACGGCGCTTTTGATATCGTCAAGGAAAAATCAGGAAAAGACCCGCTTGATGTTTTCATAGCAGCACTCGAAAACATTATGCCGACACTTGAAGTAAAAGCACGCCGTGTCGGTGGTGCAACATATCAGGTGCCGATCGAAGTCAGAGCAGACAGGCGTCAAACGCTTGGTCTTCGCTGGCTGACAAGTTATGCCAGAAACCGCAACGAGAAAACAATGAGAGAACGCCTTGCAGGTGAAATTCTCGATGCTTCAAACAGCATCGGAGCAGCCGTTAAAAAACGCGAAGACACACACAAAATGGCCGACTCCAACAAAGCATTCGCCCATTACCGCTGGTAAAAGTGTAATAGCAAGTTAAGGGTTCACAGTATATCTATTTTATATCGAGGGAATTCCGTGGCAACAAAGTGTAGACCGTATACTACACTTGCACGGAACTGACTGAGATATGAAATAGATATACTGCGAGCCCAACGGAAAATGTCAGGAGGTGAGCCTAATGCCAAGAGAATATTCTTTGGAAAAAACGCGCAATATTGGCATTATGGCTCATATTGACGCAGGGAAGACAACTACAACCGAAAGAATTCTGTTCTACACAGGCCGCACTTATAAAATGGGTGAGGTTCACGAAGGTGCGGCTACAATGGACTGGAGACCGCAGGAGCAGGAACGGGGGATAACTATAACCTCGGCGGCAACAACATGCTTTTGGAGGGAACACAGAATCAATGTAATTGATACTCCCGGGCATGTTGACTTTACCGTTGAGGTAGAGCGTTCGCTTCGTGTTCTTGACGGATGTGTTGCTGTTATGTGTGCAAAAGGCGGAGTCGAGCCGCAGTCGGAAACCGTTTGGCGGCAGGCAAATCATTATGATGTGCCGAGGATTATCTATGTAAATAAAATGGATATCACCGGTGCCGACTTTCATAATGTTATTTCCATGGTTCATGACCGGCTAAAAGCAAATGCAGTTCCGATTCAGTTACCTATCGGCGCCGAGGCTGATTTCAAAGGAGTATTGGACTTAGTCGAAATGACAGCCGATGTCTATTACGATGAGCTCGGAATGGACATGAAGGTTGAGGAAATACCCGAAAGTATGCTTGAGACTGCAAAAGAACACAGAATCAAGCTGATTGAAGCTGTTTCGGATTTTGATGATGAAATAATGGAGTATTATATTGAAGGCTCCGAAATTCCTGCTCCACTTTTAAAAGCAGCAATCAGAAAAGCAACTCTTGCTCTTGAAATTATTCCGGTTACCTGCGGTACATCATACAGGAATAAAGGCATACAGAAGCTGCTTGATGCAATTGTTGATTACCTTCCGTCACCGATAGATATTGCCGACGTTACCGGTATCCATAAATACACAGGAAAAGAAGAAACCCGCCCGCCCTCGGACAGTGCGCCGTTCTCGGCACTTGCGTTTAAAATCGAAAGCGATCCTTTTGTCGGAAGACTGTCGTTTTTCAGAGTCTATTCCGGCTCTGCCAAAACAGGGTCAATGGTATTTAACTCAACAAAGGGACACAAGGAAAGATTCGGGCGTATTCTACAGATGCATTCAAATCACCGTGAGGATATAAATGAGGTTTTTGCAGGAGATATAGCTGCCGCTGTCGGACTAAAGGATACCACAACAGGTGATACTCTCTGTGACGAAAAAAAGCAGATAGTCTTGGAATCCATGGAATTCCCCGAACCGGTCATACAGATTGCCATCGAACCGAAAACTAAAGCAGGGCAGGAGAAAATGAGCAATGCTCTTGCAAAGCTGACCGAAGAAGATCCGACTTTCCGTTCATATACGGATGAAGAAACCGGACAGACTATAATCGCAGGCATGGGTGAGCTCCATCTTGAAATTATCGTAGACAGGTTACTCCGTGAATTCAAGGTTGAAGCAAATGTCGGAAAACCGCAGGTTTCATATAAAGAAACAATACGTAAAAAAGCAGATGTTGATGTAAGGCATGTAAGGCAAACAGGCGGCAAAGGCCAGTTTGCTCATGTAAAAATCAGTATTGAACCTAATGAGCAGGGTAAAGGTTATGAGTTCCGCAATAAAATCACCGGCGGAGCAATTCCAAAGGAATTTATTCCTGCAGTCGATCAGGGCATAGCCGGTGCAATGATGTCGGGTGTACTTGCCGGTTATCAGGTTGTAGATGTAATTGCAACATTAACAGACGGCTCTTTCCACGAGGTTGATTCATCCACACTTGCGTTTACCATTGCCGGAAGCATGGCTTTTAAAGAAGCAATGTTCAAAGCCGACCCGGTTTTACTTGAGCCGATAATGAATGTTGTTGTAACCGTTCCCGAGGAATATATGGGAGATGTTATGGGATATCTCAACTCAAAAAGAGGGCAAATTACAGGAATGGATTCACGAAAAGGCGCAGCTCAGATAAATGCGCTTGTCCCGCTCTCCGAAATGTTCGGATATGCAACAATGCTGCGCTCGCAAACTCAGGGCAGAGGTAATTTTACAATGGAACCAAGTCATTACATAGAGCTTCCAAAATCAATTCAGGACGAAATAACGGGAGGATGGCGTTTTTAAGCTCTATTTTAATATATCAAAACAAGCAAAAATAACTGTTGCAATATAACGGCTTATACTGTACAATACATTTTGCTGAAAAAAATGAAAAAAGATTATTTATATACCGAAGGAGGATATCCAGGAAATGGCTAAACAAAAGTTTGAAAGAAATAAACCCCATGTCAATATCGGTACAATCGGCCATGTTGACCACGGCAAAACAACACTCACCGCCGCAATCACAAAATACCTGAGCCTTACAGGCGGTGCAAAATTTGAATCCTATGATTCAATCGACAAAGCACCCGAAGAGCGTGAGCGCGGTATAACAATCAATACAGCCCACGTTGAGTATGAGACAGAAAACCGCCACTATGCACACGTTGACTGTCCCGGACATGCTGACTATATCAAAAACATGATAACAGGTGCAGCACAAATGGACGGCGCAATTCTTGTTATTTCAGCAGCAGACGGTCCGATGGCACAAACACGCGAGCATATTCTGCTTGCACGTCAGGTTGGCGTTCCTGCAATAGTTGTATTTCTTAACAAAGCAGATCAGGTTGACGATCCCGAGCTTCTGGAAATCGTTGAAATGGAAGTCCGTGAGCTTCTTTCAAAATACGAATTCCCGGGTGATGATATTCCGATTATCACAGGAAGCGGACGTAACGCTCTTGAATCAGCTTCAACAGATCCGAATGCTCCCGAATATGAGTGCATTAAAGAACTGATGAAGAATGTTGATGAATACATCCCGACACCCGAACGTAAATCAGACCTTCCGTTCCTTATGCCGGTAGAGGACACAATGACAATCACAGGCCGCGGAACAGTTGCAACAGGCCGTGTCGAACGCGGAAAAATCAACAAAAACGACAAGGTTGAAATCGTCGGCTTAATGGACGAACCCCGCGAAACAACAATTACAGACATCGAAATGTTCCGCAAGCTTCTTGATTATGCAGAAGCAGGCGACAACATCGGTGCTCTTCTCAGAGGTGTCTCAAGAGACGAAATCTGGAGAGGTCAGGTTCTTGCGAAGCCCGGAAGCATTAAACCGCTCACAAAATTCAAAGGTCAAGTCTATGTTCTTTCGAAAGAAGAAGGCGGCCGCCACACACCGTTCTTTAACAACTATCGTCCACAGTTCTATTTCAGAACAACAGACGTAACAGGTGTTATCAATCTTCCCGAAGGTGTTGAAATGTGTATGCCCGGAGACAATGTCGAAATTGATGTTGAGCTTATTACACCGATTGCAATTGAAAACGGTCTCCGTTTCGCAATACGTGAAGGCGGACGTACAGTCGGCTCAGGCGTTGTTATCTCAACATAGAAGCAAACTAAGCAAATATTTTACAACAAAGGCCGGTTTAACCGGCCTTTGTTTACTACAAAATAATTACAAAAAGTTACAAAAAAGTATTGTATTTTATGTTTTCTTAGTGTATAATGTACATTGTATGTGCCTATTTTATGGTAATATTGCCAAAAGAACAGCATAAACATAAGGCATTTATCCGAGGAGGTATTCTTTTGTCTAGCAGGATATTTCAAAGCGTTATCATCCAAATGAAGGATGCTACAACCCGGCCGGTCGGTGTAATCGACCCTGACGGAGCTGTAGTTGCAAGCAGTGATTTATCCATGATCGGGACAAATCTAGGTTTTAATCCTTCCATGATAGAGGAAGGTCAGGAAGCAACAACAAAATACTCCGGAAAAACCTATAAATCCCTCGGAACCGGTACAGGTGATGATTATATATTATTTGCAACCGGCGAGGATGAGCTTGCACGTACACTTTGTATAATGGCTTCAATTGCAATAAACGAAGCCGGTATTTACTTTGAAGAAAACCACGATAAGCGTACCTTTGTAAAAAGTATTATATCCGAAAACATCCTGCCCGGGGATATATATATGAGAGCAAAGGAGCTCAGGTTCCTGCCCGATGTTACAAGAGGTGTTCTCGTAGTACGCATAGAGGGTGCAACAAATCTGTCGGCAGTAGAGCTTCTTCAGGAAATATTCCCCGATAAGCAACAGGATTTTATAATTGCCACAGGTGATACAGATATAGTAATTATAAAAGAAATGCCTCAAACGGGTGATGCGAAATACTTAAACAAGCTTGCCGAATCAATCCGTCAAAAGATAAACGAGGTATTTTCCGTTAAATCCGTAATAGGAATCGGTACACCTGCAAAGCATTTAAGAGAACTTGCCGATAAATATAAAGAAGCCCTTGTATCAATTGATATAGGGAGAGTTTTTGATGCAGACAAGGAAATAATCAATTATGAAACACTCGGAATAGGAAGATTGATTTATCAGTTACCGACAACACTATGCGAAATATTCCTATCTGAGGTATTCAAAAGGAACCCGATAGAGGCACTTGACCAGGAAACACTTTTTACAATTGATAAGTTCTTTGAAAACAGCCTCAACGTTTCAGAAACATCAAGAAAACTGTTTGTCCACAGAAATACACTTGTATACAGGCTTGAAAAAATCAGAAAAATCACAGGGCTCGATTTACGTGAGTTTGACCACGCAATAATTTTTAAAGTGGCACTAATGGTAAAAAAATATTTGATATCACAAGAGTCAAAATACTAATACGATTATTATTAATTAAGAACTAACCGAAAAGGGAAAAAGATATACTATGATCAGAATGACCGATGTTTTTAAGGAATATGCGAATGGTACGAAGGCTTTAAAGGGTGTTACTTTTGAGCTTAACACCGGTGAGTTCGCTTTTCTTGTCGGCCCCTCGGGATCCGGAAAGTCAACAATAATAAGACTTTTGATTGGCGAAATCGCTCCGTCCGATGGTACTGTTATAGTTAACGGTCAGGATATGGATAATATTAAAATGCGTAAAATGCCGTTTCTCCGCAGAACTGTCGGTGTTATTTTCCAGGATTTCAGATTGATAGAAAATAAATCAGTATACGAAAATATTGCGTTTGCTATGCGTGTTATAGGAGCATCTGCGAAGGATATACGCCAGCGTGTACCGTATCTGCTCGAGCTTGTAGGTCTTGAATTTAAAGCAAAAGCAAAGCCTGATGAGCTTTCCGGAGGCGAGCAGCAGCGGGTTGCCGTTGCAAGAGCTCTTGTAAATAACCCGAGACTTATTATCGCCGACGAACCTACAGGAAACCTCGACCCTGCACGCAGCCTTGAAATACTGCTGCTGCTTAAAAAAATAAATGAGCTTGGAACAACAGTTTTAGTCGTTACACATGAAAAGCCACTTGTTGATCAGTTCTCCCAACGTGTTATAGCTATCGACGGCGGAAGAATAATCAGCGATGGAATGGATGGATATTACAATTATGAGAGTGAATAGAAACAGAACCTTTTATTACATAAAAGAAGGCATTTCAAGTATCTTCAACCATAGTCTCATGTCATTCGCTTCAATTTGTATAATCGTAGCGTTTCTGATAATCATGGGAAGCTTTATCCTGCTTGCCGTTAATATTAATGCAATAATCGGTGAACTCGAAAACGACAATATTATTCTCGCTTATATTCATGAAAACGTTCCCGAAAGCGAAGCGAGAGCGATTGAGCATACATTGCGCAGTATTCCAAATATAGCAAGTGTGGTATTTATACCGCGCGAGGAAGCATTTGAGAACTTTATGAGGCGGTACGACGAGGAAGACCGCTTTGCCGATATAGATTATACCGTATTCCGTCACAGATATGCTATATATGTCGAGGATGTTGCACTCATCGAGGATACACAGCAGGAGCTCAGATATATTCCCGAGCTTGCATCTAACAGCGCAAACCTTGCAATTGCGCAAACACTTGTAAATATACGTAATGTTGTAAGCTGGATATCAATAATTATTATTGCCGTTCTTCTTGCAATTTCACTGTTTATAATGTCGAATACAATAAAACTCGCTACATATGAAAGACGTGAGGAAATAGCGATAATGAAAATGGTTGGCGCAACAAACTCATTTATCCGCTGGCCTTTCATATTTGAAGGTTTTATCCTTGGAATTACCGGCTCTCTGGTAGCATATTTATCAATAATAGGTCTTTACAGTCTCACAGCAGGCTGGGTTCTTGATTTTGAAGCAGGCTTCTTCCAGCTTGTGGTATTTTCCAATGTATCGGTACCGCTCTTCCTGCTTTTTACAGCTATAGGTTTTGGTGTAGGTGTCGGGGGAAGTGTTTTTGCACTCAACCGTTACCTTAATGTCTAGTATTCAGAAAGGTTTGATTTTCCATGGGTAACAAAAAATTTGTAAGAGTAGTAGCAATCGTACTTGCAATTATAATGTTGTTATCTGTTGCAATGATAGCAATCGAGCTTCTTGTCAACTCAACTGCAAGCGCCCGTGTCACTCAGACTCAAATTAATGAACTAAGAGATGACAAAAAGGACTTGGAACGCAGAAAGCGCGAGATTCAATCAAAAATAAACACGATTGAATTTGACCGCATGGCAGAAATTAACAAAAAAGAAATCTTGGATGAACGTATAGTTCTTACAGGTATGGAAATCGATAATATCAACACTACTATCGATTACTATGATTTACTCATAAGAGAAAAAGAATACGAAGTATATCTTGCGCAGGGCAGGGAAGACGAACATCTTACAAAATACAGAAACCGTGTCAGAAACATGGAGGAAAACGGGATTGTTTCTTACCTTGAAATAATTTTCGAATCCACCAGTTTTGCCGATATGCTTGCAAGGCTCGATTTTGTAGCTGATATTATGCGTTCCGATGAAAATGCTTATAATAATCTTATTGATGCAAGAAGTGAGACCGAGGAGGCAAAAGCATCACTCGAGGTAACAAGACTTGAAATGGATGGCGAAAAGCTCGCTTTGGAAGAAAAAGAAGCCGAGCTTTATGAACAGCTCGAAGAAGCACATGAGCTGATTTTAAGAATGGAAGCCGATCTTGAAACAAACCGTGCTTTACACGCCGAGGTTGCAGATGCCGAAGCACAGGTCCAAAGGGAAATCAATGCAGCTGTTGCTGAACTTGCAAGACAACAGGAGCTTGAAAGACAACGCCGTCTCAGGGAACAGCAAAGACGTGCGGCACGCAGCGCATCGGTTAGCGGCGGTAACGTAACAGGAACCGGGGAGCTTATGAAACCTGTCAGCGGCTCTATAACAAGCCATTTCGGAATAAGACGCCATCCCGTATTCGGGGATATGAGAATGCATAACGGTGTAGACTTCGGTGCATCTCACGGAACAAAGGTTGTTGCCGCAGACAGCGGAACTGTTCTGATTTCATCATATAACTCATCATACGGAAATTATGTCGTTCTTGACCACGGAAACGGAATGACTACACTATATGCACATCTCAGCTCAAGGTCCGTCAGTGTCGGAACCTCTGTAAGCAGAGGAAATCAGGTAGGACTTGTAGGTTCTACGGGAGTATCAACCGGACCACATCTGCATTTCGAGGTATCAATTAACGGTACCAGAATTAATCCAATGACAAGGCTGTAAACTTATAAATGGAAAAAAAATATTCATTGAGTTTTATGTTAACGCTGGTGGCTGCTGCATCAGCGTTAACTTGCCTGTTAATTACACTTGTATTCCTGCTCTACATTGATTCACGCAAAGAATTACACGAACTTGGCACTGTAAACCAAAACCCGCAGCATTCAGAGCAGCAGCAGGCAGAAGCCGCACGATTGGAAGAGTTGCTCAGAGTAATAGAAAACCGTTTTATCGGCTCTTTTGACATAGAGGAACTGACGAATGAGGCAATGAGAGCAGCAGTTGAAGCTCTTGAGGATGACTGGTCATACTATATGACTGCGCAAGAATTTGCGGATTTTCAGGCAAACTCAAACAACCGTTACAGCGGTATCGGCGTAGAAGTTATTCTTGACGAGGATACCGAAGGAATGAGGGTTGTACGTGTTTACAGCGACTCGGGTGCAGACCGTGCCGGTATATTGGCGGATGATATTGTCACGGCAGTTGACGGCGAGAGCATAATTGGTTTAACCCTGCCGGAAATAAGAAACCTTTTAAGGCGTGAAATCGGAGAGTCTGCAATTGTAACCGTTAATCGTGACGGGAATTTTATGGATTTAAAAGTAGAATATAGTATTGTTTTTACAGACCCTGTCAATTTTGAAATGCTCGACGGAAACATCGGTTATATTAAACTTCGCAATTTTGAAGAGGGTGCATCCTCAAGATTCATAGCCGCCGTCACCGAGCTTATAGATAAAGGTGCAGTTGCATTTATATATGATGTCCGTTCAAATAACGGAGGCAGAGTGGGTGAGGTAACGGCAATTCTTGATTTTCTGCTTCCCGAAGGTGAAATATTCATATCTGTCGACCGAAGTGAAGAGGAAAATATAACCTATTCGGATGATAAATTTACCGATTTTCCTGCGGTAGTCCTTGTAAATGTTTACTCCTTCAGCGGTGCCGAGTACTTTGCTGCAATGCTTTCCGAGTATGATTACGCCCCGTCGGTCGGTGAGCAGACAACCGGTAAAAACCGTATGCAGACAACAATACCGTTATCCAACGGCGGTGCCGTACATATTTCAACAGGACATTATCTGACAAAAAACAGGGTAAGTTTATTTGATATAGGCGGATTTACTCCCGAATATGTTATAGAAATGACCGATGATGAAAGAAAGCTTTATTACAGAGGCGAACTTTCGGGCGACTTGGACAGGCAGCTTAAAAAAGCATTGTCGTTACTGGAAAATACAGTAAATTAATGTTGACATTCATTTTAGTGTCTTATATAATACATTTCGGTAACAATAGTTATCTTTTTTTTGCCCGGGTTTGTATGGGCTTTTTATTTATAAGTGGGGAATAATCCCGTATGATTTGTCTAAGGATATATGAAAGGAATGTTCATTGATATGATTAAAGAGGCAAGATTTAAGATGAGTGAGGAGCGTCTTTCCAAACTGAAGGAAGAGCTTCACTATCTCCAAACTGTACGTGAAAAGGAAGTTGCACAACAAATAAAAGAAGCCCGTTCATTTGGTGACCTCACGGAAAACAGCGAATATGACGATGCAAAAACCGAACAGGGTAAGCTGTATTCAAAAATTGCCGAAATCAAAACCTTGATTGAAAACGCCGAAATAGTAAAAGCTTCCGAAAAAACAGATGTGGTTGGAATGGGCAGCAAGGTTACAGTCCGTGATATTGAAATGAAAGAAGACATTACTTATGAAATAGTCGGTTCACAGGATGCCGACCCCGCAATCAATAAAATCTCCGACGATTCACCTTTCGGAAAAAGCTTAATGGACCATAAAAAAGGTGACACGGTAAAGGTAGACGCTCCGGCGGGAGTACTTGAATTTAAGATTCTAAAGATAGAATAATCAATTATTAAGGGTGCAAACCCATATTTAAGCATAGGATATAAAATTAAATGGAAAATATTAACAACGAGGATACAGCTCTGCAGGAAGACGAACAGGAGCTTTCTGAAATACTGCAAATCCGCAGAGACAAACTTAAAAAACTGCAGGAAAGTAATAACGACCCGTTTCATAATACAAAATTTACCAGAACAGCATTTTCTTCGGATGTTCCGGATAATTTTGATGCAATGGAAAATACCAATGTAAAAATGGCAGGACGCATAATGGCAAAGCGTGAAATGGGAAAAGCAATGTTTCTTGATATAAAAGACGACAAAGGACGCATTCAGCTTTACATTAAACAAAATGATATCGGCGAGCTATCCTTTGAAGAAATAAAAAAAGGTGATATCGGCGATATTATAGGCATATCGGGCAGGGTGTTTAAAACAAAAATGGGTGAGATTTCCATTCATTGCGACAGCATAAAACTGCTTGCAAAATCTCTTCGTCCGCTTCCCGAGAAATACCACGGGCTTACAAACCAGGAGCTTAAATACCGCCAAAGATATGTGGACTTAATAATGAACCCCGAAACCCGCAAAACCTTTGAAATCCGCAGTGCTTTTATTAAATTCGTGCGTGATTTCCTGGACAGGCGAGGTTATATTGAGGTGGAAACACCGGTTTTAAACCTTATATCCGGCGGAACAACGGCAAGACCTTTTATTACGCATCATAATACCCTAAGCCTTGACATGTACCTGCGAATCGCAACCGAGCTTCATTTAAAGCGGCTTATTGTGGGCGGTATTGAGCGTGTCTATGAAATAGGCAGGATATTTCGAAATGAAGGTATGGATACAAGGCATAATCCCGAGTTTACAATGATTGAGTTGTATGAAGCATATGCCGATTATACCGATATGATGGACCTTTTTGAAGAGCTTATTTCGGAAGCTGCAGAAAAAATATGCGGTACACATTCTCTTAAATGGCGCGGGGAAGAAGTCGACCTGTCACGGGGTTGGCGGCGCTTGACCATGACTGATGCGGTACGTGAATATACAGGAATAGATTTTAATACCATAAACACAAATGAAGAAGCAATTAAAGCAGCTGCCGGAATCGGTGTGAAAATGCCTGAAGGCAAAACTGCCACATGGGGTGATTTGTTATATGAATGCTTCGAACAACGTGTAGAAGAAAAATTGATTCAACCTGTATTTATTATGGATTATCCTGTAGAGGTTTCACCGCTTGCAAAGAAAAAACAATCAGATCCAAGGCTTACCGAGCGTTTTGAACTTTTTATCTGCAGTAACGAAATGGGAAATGCATTTAGTGAGCTCAACGACCCGATCGATCAGAAAAAAAGATTTGAGCGTCAGGCGGAGCTTCGTAAAGCAGGTGACCTTGAGGCAGGGATGATGGATGAGGACTATATTAACGCACTTGAATACGGAATGCCCCCGACCGGCGGTCTTGGTATAGGTATTGACAGATGTGTTATGATGATATCAGGAAACAATTCAATCAGGGATGTAATTCTTTTCCCGACAATGAAACCTGTCGAGTAAAATATCCTACAAATCAATATTCAAAAAAGAAGCCGTGTAAACGGCTTCTGGTAATATATAAACCAAAATGTAGAAAAAAAGTGTGAAAAAAGGGGAATTATGATGATAAATTTAACAAGCAGGAGTAATCCGGTCTGTTTTCACATAAGAAAACTCGGAAGGAACAGAAGCTACAGAGAAGAACATAAGCAATTTATTTGTGATGGTATTAAATTGCTTATCGAGGCAATAAACAGCGATATAAAAATAGATGTTATATTGACATCGGAGCATCTGAGTCTTGAGTTACCGAAAGGTGTACGTGTTTTTCATGTAACACAGGACATTCTGGAATCCGTCTCACCCCTTACAACATCGCAGAAAATTATATTTTCATGTGCTTTTAAAGATGAAAGTCCAAGTGATTACAGAAAAAACACTCATATTTTACTTGACTGTATTCAAGATCCGGGAAATGTCGGCACAATAATAAGATGCGCACACGCATTCGGAGTTGAAAGTGTCATTTTTACCGGAAGCACTGCCGATATATACAGTCCGAAAACAATCCGCGCAACTATGGGTGCAATATTTAAACAAAAAATCAGCTTCTTGAAAACACCTGAGCTTTTTGCGTTAAAAGATGCAGGTGTGAGATTTATTTGTGCATCAAACGGAGAAAATGCCGCAGATATTAATTCGGCAGATTTAAGTAATTCAATAATAATGATGGGAAATGAAGGCAGGGGAATTTCAAAAGAACTTTTTGGATTATATGACAGTACAGTGAAAATCCCAATAACAAATGATTGTGAATCAATAAATGTAGCATCGGCAGCAGCAATTTTTATGTGGGAAGCAATGAAAGGCGGGAAATTATGTCATCACTAAAATACTGGATATGGCTTACATCAAAGCAAGGATTGGGAAATATCCGAACAATTAAGCTTATTGATTGTTTAGGTTCGCCGGAAAATATTTATTTTGCAGGAAGAGATGACTATCTTGATATCGAAGGTATTAATCATGCCGATATAAATCAATTGATGAACAAAGAACTCGACAGTTCAAATAAGGTTCTGGCAGCATGCTCTGAAATTGGATGCAGGATAATCACTTTAAACGACTCGGAATATCCGGAACGGCTCAGAAATATATACGACCCTCCGCTGCTGTTATATATACACGGAAGCCTGCCTGTTATAGATGACGAACCCGTTGTCGGAGTTGTCGGCACAAGAAAATGTACTCCGTACGGAATTAATGCCGCAAAAAATACCGGATATAAGCTTTCCAAAAGCGGTATTATTGTTGTGACAGGGTTAGCTGAAGGCATTGATACAGCAGCATCGGCGGGAGCTTTGACAGGCGGAAGCAAAACTGTAGGAGTTAACGGCTCGGGTCTTGATGTTATATTCCCGTATAAAAATAAGCAACTGTTTAAAGATGTAGCAAGAGCAGGTGCTGTAATCAGCGAATACCCGCCCGGCACACCGGGGTTTAAGTATAATTTCCCTGCAAGAAACAGGATTATAAGCGGTATTTCACTCGGAGTGGCAGTTATTGAAGCACCGCAGCGCAGCGGAGCGCTCATCACTGCGGCAAGGGCATTGGAGCAAGGCAGAGATATTTTTGCACTCCCGGGTAATGTAGACGCTGAGTCAAACAAGGGTTCAAATGCATTACTCCGCGAAGGCGCAATACCATTTACCTCGGCAGATGATATTATCGAGGAATACAGGGAATTATTCCCCGATAAAATAAAGATAATCAGTGATGAAATACCTGTAATCGACCTGTATCAAAATGATGCCGGAAATAATGAGAAGCAAAAAAAATCAATTGACAACACATCTAAGGTAGACTATATTGACTTAGGAATCCTGCTTGACAGCCTTGACGGAGATGAAAAAGAAATCGTGAGGTCAATAGGAGGAAAAACCGCAGACGTAAATGAAATAATCCATACCACGGGATTTCCTGCACAAAAGGTTTTTGCGTCACTGACAATGCTTGAGATAAACGGATACATCAAGTGCAACAATAATGGGAAATGGGAGACAATCGCATAAATGGCAATTAAATCCAACCTTGTAATTGTAGAATCACCTGCAAAAGCAAAAACAATAGGTAAATATCTCGGGTCAAATTTCAAAGTAGCCGCTTCAATGGGGCATCTGAGAGATTTGCCCAAAAGCAAACTCGGAGTTGATGTTGATAACGGCTTTACACCTGATTATCAGCCTGTCAAAGCCCGTGAAAGTACAATAAAAGAGCTTCGCAAGGCAGTTAAGGAAAGTGCAAATGTATATCTTGCAACAGACCCCGACCGTGAAGGAGAAGCTATCTCCTGGCATCTGAAAGAGCTTTTAAAGCTTCCCGAAAGTAAAGCGTTTCGGGTAACATTTAATGAAATAACACAAAAGGTTGTTAAATCCGCAATTGAAAACCCTCGTCCTATCGACATGGACCTTGTTGATGCACAGCAGGCAAGAAGAATTCTTGACAGAATAGTCGGATATAAGCTGAGCCCGCTTTTATGGAAAAAAATCAGGCGCGGTCTTTCGGCGGGAAGAGTTCAGTCTGTTGCATCGAGAATGGTTGTTGACAGGGAAAATGAAATACGTGATTTTATCCCCGAGGAGTACTGGATATTAAGCGCCGACCTTTCACCTGCAGCAAATCCCGGAAAGTTTACAGCCTTATATCACGGAACAAAGGAAAAAAAGGTAGAATTAAAAAGCGAAAAAGACGTACTCGCCGTTATAAACGATATAGAAAAATCACCTTTTTCGGTTCATCAGGTAAAACGTTCAAATAAAAAACGCTCGGCTTCGCCGCCGTTTATTACATCAACCCTTCAGCAGGAAGCATCACGCAGGCTTGGAATGGCTCCTCGCAGAGCAATGTCAATAGCTCAGCAGCTCTATGAGGGTGTTGACATAGCCGGAAAAGGAACAATCGGCCTTATCACATATATGAGAACCGACTCCTTGCGTATATCCGCCGAGGCAGTTGCAGATGCCAAAAGTTTTATAGAGTCAACATACGGTCCTGAATATTATCCCGGGTCACCGAATGTATATAAATCAAAAGGCAGTGCTCAGGATGCTCATGAAGCAATACGCCCGAGCTCTGTTATGATGACACCCGACAGCATTAAAAGCAGTCTGTCAAATGACCAGTACAGAATGTACAGGATGATATGGAGCCGATTTACTGCAAGTCAGATGGCACCCGCAGTTTATGACAGTGTTACCGTGGATTCAATATCTGCAGGACACATCTTCAGAGCAAATCATTCCGTAAATATTTTTTCCGGCTTTACGGCTGTTTATGAAGAACAAACAGATGATGACAAGGAAGTAAAACAATCTGCACTGCCGGATTTAAAGGAAAACGATCCGTTAAAGCTTGAAGACGTAAATAAAGAGCAAAAATATACACAGCCTGCTTCAAGATTTACTGAAGCCACCCTTATAAAAGCAATGGAAGATTCGGGGGTTGGCAGACCAAGCACATACGCACCTACAATATCTACAATCATGGACAGAGAGTATGTTGTCAAGGAAGGCAAATTCCTGCGGCCGACACCTCTTGGCGAGGTTGTAGTTAACTTAATGAAGGAACGCTTTACGGATATTGTTGATGTCATGTTTACCGCAAGAATGGAAGAACAGCTCGACAGTGTTGAAAAAGGCAAGGATAACTGGAAGCATGTTCTAAGCGGTTTTTATTCCGGATTCAGCAATACACTGCAGGAAGCTGAAACTGCTCTCGAAGGCGAGCGTATAAAGGTTCCGGACGAAGTTTCGGACGAGCTTTGTGATTTATGCGGAAAACAAATGGTTATAAAATCCGGACGCTTCGGAAGATTTCTTGCATGTCCGGGATATCCTGATTGCAGCTTTACAAAACCCCTTGTAATTGAAATGCCGGGTAAATGCCCGAAGTGCGGTATGAGGATTTTGAAACGGACTTCAAAAAACGGGTATACATTTTATGCATGCGAGCATTTAAAAGAATGCGGCTTTATGACATGGGACGTACCTGTAGCGGATAATTGCCCCGAGTGCGGTCAAACTATGTTTAAACCGTCGGGCAGAGGAGCAAAAAAACCGTTTTGTATAAATGAAAAGTGCAAAAATTTTCTTCCCGAGGACAAAAGGGGATACCGCAGAAAACCAAAAGAAGAAGAAGCAGGTGCAGAGACAAAAGACTTAAAAACCAAACCATCTGCAAAAAGCACTGTAAAGAAAACAACAAAAAAGAGTCCTGCACGGAAAAAAACAACACCGAAAAGAAAACCCGGTACCGTTAAATGACAAAAAACGTAAAAGTAATCGGTGCAGGTCTTGCCGGATGCGAAGCTGCATGGCAGCTTGCAGAAAAAGGCATCAGCGTCGAACTTTTTGAAATGAAGCCTCAAAAACAAACTCCTGCTCATAAATCCGGTTATTACGCAGAGCTTGTCTGTTCAAATTCTCTAAGAAGCAATGACCTGACAAATGCAGCGGGATTATTAAAGGAAGAGATGCGAAGACTCGGGGGTCTAATCATCAAATGTGCCGATGAAACAAAAATTCCGGCAGGCGGCGCACTTGCAGTTGATAGGGAAAGCTTCGCAAAAGCAATTACTGAAAGCATCAGCTCCCACCCGTTAATAAAAGTTATAACCGGTGAAGTCACCGATATCCCTGACGGCAGAGTTATTTTTGCCACAGGACCACTCACCTCCGACAGTCTCACCGAAAAAATTACAGGTCTTTTACCCGATAAAAGCATGCTGAGCTTTTACGATTGTGCTGCTCCCATAGTGACACTGGAAAGCATTGATATAAATAATGCATTTTATGCATCAAGATATGACAGGGGTCAGGCGGATTATATTAATTGCCCTTTAAGCAAAGAGGAATACCTTGAATTTCATAATTCATTAGTAAGCGCGAAATGCGCCGACATTCACGGCTTTGAAGAAAAACTCATTTTTGAAGGCTGTATTCCCATAGAGGTTATGGCAAAACGAGGCGAAGACACAATTCGCTTCGGCCCCTTAAAACCTGTCGGTCTCAGTGATCCGAAAACCGGAAAGGAACCCTATGCGGTTGTTCAGCTCCGCAAGGATAATAAAGAGGGTACACTATATAACCTTGTAGGATTTCAGACACATTTAAAATTCCCGGAGCAAAAAAGGGTTTTCGGGATTATTCCCGCACTAAAGAATGCCGACTTTGTACGTTACGGTGTAATGCACCGGAATACATACTTGGATTCTCCAAGACTTCTCGACAGATATTACCGCATGAAGGATAATAACCGGATAAGTTTTGCAGGACAGATTACCGGTGTGGAAGGGTATATCGAATCAGCGGCATCCGGATTATTATGCGGTCTGGAAACAGCACATGAATTATTGGAGCAAAAACCGGTTGATTTTTCAGAAGAAACTGCCATCGGTGCTCTTGCGTTATATATTTCGGAAAGAGCCGTTTCAAGCTTCCGCCCAATGAATATAAATTTCGGGATTATTAAACCGCTTGACATGAAAATAAAAGGAAAAAAAGAAAAAAATCTTGCAATATCGGAAAGGTCACTTAAGCAAATCGGCAGCACATAAGGAGATTTTAAAGTGAAAATTATTGTTGATGCAATGGGCGGAGATAACGCCCCTGACGAAATCGTTCTCGGAGCGGTAAAGGCAGTTAATGAAAATAATGTAGATATAACTCTTGTCGGTAAGGGCGAAGATATCTTGAGGGTATTTGAGCGGCATGATATAAAAGAGCTGCCGCCCGGTATCGAAATCGTTAATGCCTCCGAAATCATATCACCCGAAGAAGATCCGGCAACAGCAATCCGTATAAAAAAAGATTCATCACTTTCCGTAGGTCTGACACTTCTTCGAGACGGACGTGGTGATGCTTTTGTTTCAGCGGGAAGCACAGGCGCACTGCTTTCGGGTGCGACACTTATTGTCAAGCGTGTACGCGGAATAAGACGTGCTGCACTTGCACCCTTTATTCCGAATACAACAAACGGATTTATACTCATTGATTGCGGTGCAAATGCGGAATGCACACCTGAGTATCTCCTGCAGTTTGCTTATATGGGGTCTTTTTACAGCGAGGATGTCCTGAAAATAAATAAACCGAGAGTTGGGCTGTTAAATAACGGTTCTGAAAGCACTAAAGGAACATCATTACAACATGAAACTTATAAACTTCTCCAAAACTCCGATTTGAATTTTATAGGGAATGTTGAAGCCAAGGATGCAATGTCGGGAGCATGCGATGTACTTGTATGCGACGGTTTTACGGGAAATATACTTCTCAAGGCAATTGAAGGCACAGCATCACTTATAATGTCGGAGCTTAAAAATGTATTTTACTCAAATGCATTAACCAAGCTTTCGGCACTTTTTATTAAAAGCAAGCTTACGGGTCTTAAAAATAAAATGAATCCGGACACTGTCGGAGGAACTGCACTTCTTGGAATATCCAAGCCCGTTATTAAAGCACACGGGTCATCAAAGGCGGATGCAATTCAAAATGCCGTTAAGCAAGCAATCAGAGAAGCGAACTGCGGTATCGCAAAACGTTTCGAGGATAATATCGAAGCAATGAAAGTTTCTGTTGACAAAAATGTTGCTGAACTTTAGAATTTTACACTAACAGAAAGCAAATTAATTTAACCGTGAAATATCCAAACGGATATTTGCTCCCGGTTCTTCGGAGAAATGTGAATGGATGAGCTGTTAATTAGTAAATTGCAAGACAAAATTGAGTATACCTTCAATGATACGGCTCTGCTCATAAAATCCATGACACACAGCTCTTATGCAAATGAAAAAATAAGAAAAAACAACGATAGCAACGAGAGACTTGAGTTTCTCGGAGATTCCTTACTCGGCATGACAGTTGCTATTTTGATTTTCAGTATCGAACCGCAGCTATCGGAGGGTCAAATGACAAAGCTCAGAGCAGAGCTTGTTTGTGAAAGAAGCCTTGCAGAGATTGCCTCGGAGCTTGATTTGGGTTCCTTTCTTCTTCTCGGCAAGGGAGAAAAAAACGGGGGAGGACAGAGTCGTCCTTCAATTCTTTCGGATGCATTCGAGGCATTAATCGGTGCTATTTACTTAGACGGCGGTTTTGAACCTGTTGAAAAACTTATAGCAAAACATTTTACGGAGAAAGCAAACAATCCTGTTAAGATTTTCAAGGATTACAAAACTCAGCTTCAAGAGGTTATTCAAGCAGAACAAGGTCAAAAACTTTCATATATTATAAAGGATGAAACCGGACCTGACCATGATAAGTCCTTTGAGGTGGAAGTAAAAACCGGTGACAAAATTATCGGCACAGGAATGGGGAAGAGTAAAAAGCTCGCAGAGCAGGAAGCTGCAAAAGCCGCTCTCGATGCAATAAAATCCGAGTAAAATATTAAATCAAAATAAATAATTATTGTTGAAAGGGAAAATAATATGCAATACGGACATTTCGATCTTGAAAAAAGAGAATACGTTATTACAAACCCTGCAACCCCTGCCGCATGGGCAAACTATCTTGGTTCACCCGAGTACGGAGCAATAATATCAAATAACGCCGGCGGATACAGCTTTGTAAAGTCCGGCGCAAAAGGGCGTATAAGCCGCTACCGTTTTAACTCTGTCACTGCAGACCAGCCGGGCAGATATATTTACCTTCGCGATTTGGATGATAATGATTTCTGGTCTGCATCATGGATGCCGGTCGGAAAACCGCAGGATTTATATAAGTCCGAATGCCGTCACGGCACAGCATATACTGTCATCACATCAGAGTATAAGGATATAAGTACAGAAACATTATACTTTGTACCTCTTGATTCAACGCATGAGGTTTGGAAAATTTGTGTTAAAAACACAGGTACCAAACCAAGAAAACTGGCAGTAACCGGATATGTCGAGTTTACAAACGATGCTTATTATGAGCAGGACCAGGTTAATCTGCAATACACCCTTTTCATAAGCCGCACATATTTTAAAGATAATTATATACTTCAAAGAGTTAACGATAATTTTGAAGACCCGAATAAGGAACGGTTCTTTGCCGTAACCGGAGCTCCGGTCACATCATATTGCGGCGACAGGGACAAGTTTGTCGGCAATTACCGCAGCTACGGAAATCCTGCCGGCATATCGGACGGCTTAAAAAACGACCTTAACTATTGCGGAAATTCCTGCGGTGCGCTGCAAAGTGATATCGAGCTTGCTCCCGGTGAATCAAAAGAACTTATTTTCCTGCTCGGAAAAAAACCCGAAGCGGAAGCTGCCGCTCTTATTAAACAATATGAAAAAGCAAATCGTGTTGATGAAGAGTTAAAGGAAATAAAAAACTACTGGCACGGTAAGCTTGACAATCTGCAGGTAAAAACCCCGGATGATAAGTTTAATAATACTGTCAATGTATGGAACGCATACCAGTGCTTTATAACATTTATATGGTCACGGGCGGCATCCTTCCAATACTGCGGTCTTCGAAACGGCTTCGGTTACAGAGATACCGTTCAGGATATACAGGGAATTATCCATCTTGCACCCGAAATGGCAAGAAAGCAAATAGAATTTATGCTCTCTGCACAGGTATCAAACGGAGCAGGACTGCCGCTAGTTAAATACAATCATAACGCAGGTTTTGAGGATACTCCGGATGATGATTCATATGTAAAAGAAACAGACCATCCGAGCTACCGTGCAGACGATGCATTATGGCTCTTCCCGACAGTGAAAAAATATATTGATGAAACAGGTGAGCTTTCCTTCCTCGATTATGAAATAGTCTTTGCCGATGTTAACGAAAAAGCATCGGTCTATGAGCATTTAAAACGTGCGATTCAGTTTTCGCTTGATAATCTCGGCCCGCACGGGATGCCCGCAGGACTTCATGCAGACTGGAACGACTGTCTTCGTCTGGGTAAAATGGGTGAGTCCACATTTGTACTGTTTCAGTTTATATATGCTCTTCGTATATTAAGAGATTATGCGGAGCTAAAAAACGATTCAAAATACATCGAATGGCTTGATAAAACTCATGCCGGCATTTGCGAAAAAACCGAGAAGCTTTGTTGGGACGGCGACAGATGGATACGCGGCTTTACCGAAAGCGGAATTACAATCGGCAAAAAAGGAGACCCCGAAGCTTCCATGTGGCTTAATCCTCAATCATGGGGAGTTATCTCAGGTATTTCATTTGATAAAAAAGATGAAAACAGGGGAGAAGTTACGATGGATTCGGTTTACCGTGAGCTTAACACACCAAACGGTACAATGCTGATGTATCCTGCATATAAGCACCATGCATTTGACGGTGCGCTTGCAAGAGTATTTAATAAAGGCGTAAAAGAAAATGCCGGAATATTCTGTCATTCACAGGGCTGGGCAATTTTAGCCGAAGCGCTTCTCGGTCGAGGTGACAGAGCATATCTGTATCTGCGTGAAATGGCACCTGCGTATATGAACGAGGATGCAGACACACGTGTAATGGAGCCTTATGCACATGCTCAGACAATCGAAGCAAAGGACAGCCCGTTTGCGGGAAGAGCTCATGTACACTGGCTGACGGGAGCCGCAACAACAGTTATGGTCGCAATGGTGGAAGGAATTCTCGGACTACGTCCTTCACCCGATGGCATAACAATAAACCCGTCCATCTCAAGCGACTGGAAAAACTGGAGCATGACAAAAACCTTCAGAGACAAAAAACTGAACATAACAGTCAACAATCCAAACGGAAACCAAAGCGGCGTAAAATCAACAACAGTAAACGGACAAAAGCTGGAAAGCAATTTCATACCCGTCGGGATTCTAAAGGATGTAAACGAAATCCAAATTGAAATGTAGTAAAAGGAATTTGTATAAATGCCGAATGTTACTTTATTAAATGATGGTTGGAGTTTTACTCTTGGCGGCGGTGAGGTCAACCCTGTCACAATTCCCCATGACTGGCTTATTGGGGATGCACATAATTTTTATACAAGCGGAGTCGGTGAGTATTCGCGAAAGCTGGATTTAAGCGGTATTAAGCCCGGTCAGCTTGTGTTTCTGCGTTTTGACGGTGTTTATATGGATTCGGAGCTTTTTGTCAACGGACAAAAGGCAGGTGAATGGAAATACGGATATACAACCTTTGAGTTTGAAATAACCGGATATATCAGCGCAGATGCAATAAACGACATCCGCCTTGTTGTAAATTTTGACGGTCAGAGTGCACGCTGGTATACGGGAGCGGGGATTTACCGCGATGTTCATCTTATAATCAGAAATGCCAACCATTTTGTTTCCGACGGGATTTATATCACAACAGCATTAACGGACGGAAAGTGGACATGGGAAGCTGATGCAGAGGTTGTCACGGATGGCAGAGCTTATGAAGTTACACATACATTAATTAATCCCGATACTGAAATAAAGCCATGGGATATTAATGATTCGAGCTTATATACAGTCCGCTCGGATTTAACGGTAGATGGTAAAATTGAAGATACGGTAGAAACAAGAATCGGCTTTAGGGATGTTAAGTTTACAACTGACAAAGGTTTATTTGTAAACGGTAATTATGTTAAAATTAAAGGCGTCTGCCTGCATCATGATTTAGGCTCACTCGGAGCTGCTTTTTCAAAGGATGCGGCAAGGCGTCAGCTCACTATAATGCGTGAAATGGGAGTTAATGCTGTCCGCACTGCTCATAATCCGCCCGCTTCAAAGTTTATGGAGCTTTGTGATGAAATGGGATTTCTTGTCATGAGCGAGCTGACCGATATTTGGGTGCGTCAAAAAACTCCGGGTGATTACTCACGCTTTTTTGACGACTGGGTTGAAAAAGATGCCGCATCCTGGATTCGAAGAGACAGAAATTGCCCGAGTGTTATATTGTGGAGTGTAGGAAATGAAATCCATGATACGCACATCGACCCCGAAGGAGCGGACAAAACACTGCGAAGACTGCTTGACCTTGTCAAAAAACACGACCCAAAGGGACATGCACCTGCAACCCTTTGCTCAAATTATATGACATGGGATAATACCCAAAGCTTTGTAGACCTGTTTAAAATAATCGGTTACAACTATAATGAAAATCTTTATGAGCCGCATCATAAAGCAAACCCGGACTGGATAATTTACGGCGGAGAAACATTATCCACACTTCAAAGCAGGGATGTTTATCATTTCCCGCTTTCACAAAATACTCTCGGAGATGATGACCTTCAATGCTCGGCACTCGGCAACAGTACAACAAGCTGGGGTGCGGAGAGTGTTCTTGCATGCATTCATGATGATTTTAATGCCGGATTTTCACTCGGGCAGTTTTTATGGTCGGGTATAGATTATCTTGGAGAACCAACTCCGTATCAGACCAAAAGCTGCTATTTCGGCCAAACAGATACAGCAGGTTTTAAAAAGGATACATACTATATTTTTAAAGCCGCATGGACAGATTATAAGGAAGACCCGTTTGTCCACATATTCCCTTATTGGGATTTTTCACCCGGACAGGATATTGATATCAGAGTTTGTTCAAATGCACCGGCTGTTGCGCTGTTTCTGGATGATAAACAAATCGGAAAAACCGATATAAAAGGAAAATGGGTCGCAGATTGGCAATTGCAATATAAACCGGGTATTTTACGGGCGGAAGCATATGACGAAAACGGAAATATTGTTGCAAAAACAATTCGTTCTTCATTTGGTGATGCAAAAAGTTTTGCTGCAAATCCGGAAAATTACGGTGAGTTGGATTTTTGGACAATTACAGCAAACGACGAAAACGGCAAACCTGTTGAAAATGCAAACAATCGTGTCCGTATCTCTGTGGAAAACGGTGAGCTGCTTGCACTTGATAACGGGGACTCAACGGATTTTGAATCATTTAAATCTGATAACAAGAAACTTTTTAACGGTAAGCTGCTTGCAATAACACGCCGCACGGGAGCAGATAGAACACGGTTAAAAGTTCAAAATGATGACAGTGATATTCCTGTACGCAAGGTCGAGCTTTGTTTGATTAATAAAGATGATACAGGTTATGAAATAGCTGCAAAAATATATCCCGGAAATTCAACATATGACGATATAAACTGGCGCCTTACCGATGTCGGAGGGGTTGACAGCAGACTTGGTGAGCTTATTGTTGCCGATGACCGCAAAAGCGTTAAAATCATTCCGAAGGGAGACGGTATTTGTTATGTCCGTGCCTTACCGTATAACGGCGGAAACCACGCTGCATTTATAAGCAAATACAAGCTTGAGCTTTCAGGCTTCGGAGATTCGTATATCAGCCCGTACTCTTTTGTATCCGCAACGCTTTATACACAATGTAATGTAAAACCAAGAGCAGGGAACCTACGCGGAATTTCAACCCTTGCCGATAAGGATACACATATCGGCTTTACAGATTTAAACTTCGGAAGCTTCGGCTCCGATGAAATAAAAATGTGGCTCTTCCCGATGAATCAGGATCCGTTTGATTTTGAAATATGGGACGGATTGCCGCAAAATAACGGCAAAAAAATCAGCACCCTGCATTATGACAAAGGGAGCATCTGGGGAGAATATATCGAAGCAACCTTTAAACTGCCGCAGCGAATAAGCGGAATAAGCACAGTCTGCTTCGTTTTTGACAGAAAGGTTCATGTAAAAGGATTTGAATTTACTCCTCCCGATAAAGCCTTTTCAAAACTGCATGCTGCAGAAAATGACGGTATTTACGGTGATGCTTTTAAAATCAACGGAAAATCCGTTGAAGGAATAGGTAACAACGTTTCCATCATTTTCGATGATATGGACTTTGGAATTAATGGAGCAGGGTCATTAAAGCTCGCATCACGCTCAAAGCTTTCAGAAAATTCGATACGCATAGATTTTACAGGCGATAAAGAAACGACAACCGAAATGATTACCGTTTCAGGAAACAAAGATTATTCGGAAAATGAGTTCAAGTTATCATCACTGAAATATGGAAAAAACAAGGTTACCCTTGTCTTTTTACCGGGATGCGACATTGACATAGAATGGATAATTTTCGAATAAAATAAAAGCAAGACAGACCGTAAGAGGTGCTTTAGACCGGTTTTTACGAAGTGTAGGGCGACAAGACCCGTTCCGAGTAAAAAGCGGGATGAAGCACCTCTTGCGGGATGGCTGTATGTAATGCTCTAACAAACCACTTCCAGTTTTAAATTTGGGGCATCGCCGTCTATTGTTAGTTTAATTTCACCGTTTTCGGATTTCGCTGTGACAGTTGCACGGCGATTTCCTTTACTGTCATAAAGTTCTATGCTTTGCTCCGATATATTATAAGCCTTTAATGTAACGTTTTCATGGTAATCATACTCTGCTTTATCATCTCTACCCATTGCAATAAGTGTATTTTCCGGAACAAACACGGGGATTGTCATATAGTCGTATTTCCCTTTGAGAAGTCTTCCGCCGGTAACTGTTTCATTTGTAAAGAAGTTAGTAAACCTTCCTTCGGGCAGATAAACATCACAGTGTCCGTCTTCAAAAAATACGGGAGCAACAAGCAGGCTGTCGCCGAGCATGTATTGCTTGTCAAGTGTGAAGCAAAGCGGGTCATCGGGGTACTGCATTACCATAGGACGCATCATCGGAACACCCGTTTGAGTTGCTTTAACAGCCTCGGCAAAAAGATACGGCATCAATGAATGCTTTACTTTTGTAAACTTACGTACTATATCGACCGACTCCTCATCGTAGAGCCACGGCACTCTGTATGATGTACTGCCGTGAAGTCTCGAATGTGTTGAGAATAATCCGAAAGCTACCCAGCGTTTATAGACATCGGCTGTAGCCGTTGCTTCAAAGCCGCCTATATCATGGCTCCAAAACGCAAAACCGCCGAGCGCAAGCGACAGGCCACCCCTAAGAGATTCTGCCATTGCCGCAAATGTTGCCTCACAGTCTCCGCCCCAATGAACGGGGAACTGCTGTCCGCCGGTTGTTGCACTTCTGGCAAACAAAACGGCATTTCCTTTGCCTTTTTTACGCTCAAGCATTTTATAAACAGCTTCATTAAACAAGAATGTATAATAATTGTGCATTTTCTGCGGGTCACCATCGTCAAACCATTTTACATCCTTTGCAGGGATGCGCTCGCCGAAATCGGTTTTAAAGCAGTCAACACCCATATCTACGAGAGCCTCAAGCTTTTCCGTATACCACTTTGATGCATCGGGATTTGTAAAGTCAACAATTCCCATTGCAGGCTGCCACATATCCCACTGCCAGACGTTACCGTCTGTTTTCTTAAGCAGATAACCCATCGATGCAGCTTCATCAAAAAGAGGGGATTTTTGACCTATATATGGGTTGATCCATACACAGACACGAAGACCTTTGTCATGCAGGCGCTTGAGCATTGCCTTAGGTTCGGGGAACATTTCCTCATCCCATGAGAAATTACACCATTCGTACTCCTTCATCCAAAAGCAGTCATAATGAAAAACGGTAAGAGGTATTTCACGCTCTGCCATTCCGTCTATAAAACTGTTGACGGTTTTTTCATCATAATTTGTAGTAAATGAAGTAGAAAGCCAAAGACCGAATGACCAGGCGGGCGGAAGCGGGGCTTTGCCCGTAAGCTCACAATAATTGGCAACAGCATTTTTTACATTTCCTCCGCCGATAATAAAGTACTCAAGTTCTTCACCCGGAACAGAAAACTGAACTCGTGAAGCCGCTTCAGATGCAATTTCATAACTGACACGCTCGGGATGATTTGCAAAAACTCCGTATCCTTTTGAAGAAACATAAAACGGAATATTCTTATAAGCAAGGTCGGAAGCTGTTCCGCCGTCTTCGTTCCAGATATCCACACTCTGTCCGTTTTTGATAAACGGAGTAAAGCGTTCACCAAGCCCGTAGATATATTCATCAACCTCAAGATCGAGCCTTTCTCGAAAATACGGGCCGTCGGACGTGGTCAGATAAGCCGCCTGTTTAAAGTCGGTGCGGGTCAGCAGCTTTCCGTCATACTCAAATGTCAGTGAAAATCTTTCCCTGTCGAGTGATGCAGAAATTTTACCGGATTTAACCGTGTATTTTTCTTCGGTTTCCATATATGACAGCTTTTGCCTGTCGATATTTAAATTAAACGAAGGAGCCTTCGGCATTGCATTTTTATAATGGTACATTTTAATGCCGAGTATATCCTCGCTTGGCGCAGTAATCTCAAGGGTAATCAACGGGCCTCCGAGTGTCTGACCCCTGTGCGTTACAGGAAACGGAGAGATGAATGCCGTAAAAACCTCATCCTCGCAGGTTACATGTCTTATTTCCGCACAACCGAACACCGTTACCCCCGGTTTTGCGAGCCAAAATCCATCGGTAAATTTCATAGCTTCTCCTCCTGTGATAGTTTAATATTTTCGCTTGATGAGCCGATTTGGAAAATCACCGACTCCGGAGATATTGAAAAACTGTTTTCTTTTTCATCAAAAAGTGTTATTTCTCCGGGCGGCACCGTGAACTTAATTTCCTTTTCTTCTCCGGGTGTAAGATGAATCCGTTTAAATCCGCAGAGCTTTTTAAGCGGAGCTTTAACCGGTACACACTTCATTGTTGCATACAGCTGCACAACCTCATCACCTTTAACCTCTCCGGTGTTTTTTACTTTACAGGATACAACAAACTCAGGACCGGATTTTTCAATTTTAAGTCCGCTGTAACCGAAGCATGTATAACTAAGCCCGAATCCGAAAGGAAACTGTACGGGTTTATCAAAGTACATATAGGTCCGGGGGTTGTTAATGATGTCATAATCATTTATATCGGGCAGGTCATCTTCGGATAAATACCATGTCATAGAGGTCCGTCCCGCCGGATTGTTTATACCGAACAGGGTTTCACCGACAGCCTTTCCGACATATTGCTCTCCGTGTGAAGTATATATCACAGCTCTCAGAAGCTCCAACTCATCGGGAAAAGCAAACGGATATCCCGCAATCAGCGATAAAACAATATTCGGGTTAACTGCATGAATGCGTTTAATAAGCTCCGTCCAGCGGCGGGGGAAGGTGATAGCGGGCCGGTCAAAGCACTCACGGCCGTTAATAAGCGGGTGGTTGCCGAGCATGAGGATTACCGTATCTGCGGTTTTGGCTTCTTCAAGTGCCGGAATAATGCCGTCGCTTATGATTTCTCTTTTAAATCCCGACATCAGATTTGCGATTTCCGCATTTTTTTCAGCATTGTAACGGTTTCCGAATAAATGACCATTCGGTATAAAATCACCGGAGCTTTCATCACGCAAAAACAGTTCCTGTGTAAACCAGCCCCAGACACAGTCCGCTTTGCAGTTCAGCTCAAGGTTTGCCGGAAGAGCAAGATATTTACCGCTTTTCGGTTCTCTGTAAGATACGGAATCAAAACCCCAGTCGATTTCCTCAAACTCGGTTCTTGTTTTTTCATCTCCGTCAAAAAATACATTGCCGTCGTCATCTACTCTTAGCCAGCTCTTTTCTTTTTTACTGTAAATTACACAGATATCATGTATACGGACACTTTCAATAGAATCCTTGTCGGTAATGCTGCAGATTTCATCGAACGGAGTAATAACCTCCGGCGGGCGCCCCGAATACCAGTCGGGCAGATTGTGTTCCGCTAAATCACCGATAAGAAGAATTTTTCCGCAGTCATCCTTATTAAGCGGGAGTATACCGTCATTTTTAAGGAGAACCATACTCTTGCGTGCTGCTTCAAGTGCTGTGTCCGAGTGTTCTCTGCAGCAAAGACGGTCTTCTTTAATGCTTGAATACGGATTCATTTCGGGCGGATCAAACTCACCGAATCTGAAACGCAGCTTAAATATGTTAGTAACAGCAATGTCAATATCATCTTCGGTAATAAGCTTCCTGTTATATGCTTCGGTTGCAGCATCAATAACAAGCTCGTGTTTTTGGTCGGTAAAGCAGTCCACTCCGGCTTTCATAGCAAGCGCAATTGCTTCGGCGTTGGTTTCGCAGTATTTATGAGCATATACCGTCTGTGCCAAATCATCTCCGTCGCAGACAATATACCCTTCACAGCCCCATTCACCTTTAACTATATCGAGAACTTCGGGGTTGACGATGCATGGAATGCTGTTTATTTCGTTATATGCAGTCATAAGTGACATTGCTCTGCCTTCAACAAAAGCATACTCGAAGACTTTTAAATAATACTCGCGTTTTACACGCTCGCTTATGTCGGTTGATGCGGCAAGCCTGTTTTTTTCCACATTATTACCGTAAAAATGCTTTGGAGCGCAGGATGTTTTTAAGTAAAAAGCATCCTCTCCCTGAACTCCTTTAATAAAACCTGTTGACAGTTTTCCGGCAAGATACGGGTCTTCTCCGTACGCTTCTTCGGTCCGTCCCCAGCGCGGGTCACGCTCCATATCAATTGTCGGAGACCATATAGTCAACCAGCGTGTTTTGTTATCTTTTTCGTACCAAACTCTTGCTTCCGTTCCTATTACATCTCCGACCCGATGCATTAAATCTGCATCCCATGTAAGAGAAAGCCCCATCGGTTGGGGAAATACGGTGGAGTTACCGTAAGGCCATTGCTCGTAATATGTTCTGACCAATAACCCGTGAGCACCCTCGGCACTTACATTGTATTCTTTTATTCCGAGACGCGGAACAGCCTCTTGCTGTGTATGAAGAAACCCGATTTTCTCTTCGATAGTCATTTTGGAAATGAGATCGGAAATACGCTCCATAAGAGGGAGTGATGTGTTTAAATAGTTAGGTGTTGACATTTTTATTGACCATTCCTTCTTTATTTTTTGACCGCTTACATATCGTAGCATACTTATAAATTTACTACAATATTAAAATGTTTTATCGCATTAAGTTTGTAACGGAATTACGTAATATAATTGTAACATTCATATTGACTTTAATATACCGCCATGATATCTTTAATTTTGAGCAAAATTAACAGTTTTAGAAAGGATTAATAAAATGAAAAAAAGACTTATTCCAATCACCCTTGCTATAGTTATGCTTATGGCATTTATTCCCTTCGGCCCTGCAGCAGTAGCGGAGGAAGTCGAATACCTTGCAAGATTCGGTGCGCAAATGGCAGACCCTATTAATGGATGGGAGCTTGGCGAGGTTGCCGAAACAAAATTTAAATTAAATGAAGAAGCAACAATCAAAATTGATTTTGGTCAAACAACAAACTTCGGCGATGGAAATTACATTGCGATTGAAACAAGCTTGGATGTACCGGAAGCATTTCATGGCATGGACCCCTTCCAAAGCCCTCCGCTTGCAGAGGTACTTTCATTTACTCTTGATGGTAATTATGTATCAATGAACTCTGTTTTTCTTAATGCCGAAGGCATGAAGGATGAAACCGCAGACGGAAAAGACGGACTTAGATTAACACTTGCAAACTTCTGGTCTTCAATCCCCGGCGGTGATATGCCTGTAAGACCTGCTCAGCTTGGTGATTTTAACACACTCGAAATTACATTTATAGTCCGAGGTGTGTATTTTGCACAGTTTGCAGCTCAAATGAGCGATGATATTGGTTGGGAGCTTGGAGATTTTGCTGCAACAGGTTTCGTTTTAGGTCAACCTGCGGTATTAGATATTGATTTTGGCGATAAAGTAAATTTTGGTGACGGTAATTATGTCGCAATTAATACAAACCTTCCAAATACATTTGACGGCATTTTTGCTGACACAGACATGGCTCAGATTCTATCTTTCCAACTTGACGGTAATGAAATACCAATGGGAGATGTTCTTTTAAATCCTGAAGGATTAGCCCCGCTCGACGGCAGTGATAATGAAGGTGTCAGATTGAATTTTACAAATAAATGGAACGGCGATATTTCGGAGCAACCTTTTGACCCTGATACAGTAGGTGACTTCCAAACTCTTAGAATTGAGTTTATTATTCATTATGTCGGAGACCCGCCCGAACCTCCGCCGCCCGAAGCTGTTGAGCTGCAAATGAGCGGTATTGCATATATCGGCGGAACATTCGAATTTATGGACGGCAATCATCTTGCCGGCGGCGATGACCTTGACAGATGTGACTGGTGGGCTTTTGAAGATCAGGCAACTCCGATTGAAATCGGTGTACCTTTTACTGTTTCAATTGATATGGGCAGTGAAAAAATAAGGCATGGTCTTGCAGCTTGGAACGACGAAGACTATATAATTGCAGTTGATACCGATATAGCAAGTCCTCCTGCATTTTTCGATGCGTATATTGATAAAATCGTAAAAGACGGGAATGAAGTCAGCTTTAACGCAGACAATGTCACAGTCGGTGCAGAGCGCGGAAATCTCAGAATCTCATTAACAAACTCATGGGCAGAGTCCGCCGGTGATCCTGTACCTATTGCAGGTCCGAACTCCATAGGTGAGTTTTCAAAGCTTGAAGTTACAATGGTTATTGTTGAGCTCGATGAGCCAAACCCTTTTGCAGGCAACGTAGTTCAAGAAGCTCCTCCGACACCGATGCCGACCCCGACACCACCAGAAAACCGTGAAGAACCCAAATCAGGTCTTCCCGGCTGGGTAATCCCCGTAATAATCGGCGGTGTTGCAGTCATTGCAGTTGTAGTAGTGCTGGTTGTACTTAAAAACAAGAAAAAAGCATAGATAGCTTAAAAAGAGGAATTACCTCAAAATGGGGTAATTCCTCTTAACCTATTTATTCTACAAATTAAGGAAGTTCAAAATGAATAAAAGAATTCGCAGAGTGTTATCAGTTTTGACAGCACTGACTATATGGTTAGTGCTTTTGTCGGGGTGTGCCGGGTCGGTTAATGACTCGTTGAAAGACGTAACCGCACTTGAATTTGCACGTATGATGGGTTACGGCATCAATCTCGGAAATACCATGGAAGCTTGTGACAGCAGCAACCGTATTCCTAACCGTGACCCCGAGGTCTATGAAACAATGTGGGGAAACCCCGTCACAACTCAGGAAATGATAACCGGTATGAGAGATGCCGGGTTTACAACCTTGCGGATCCCCGTTGCATGGACAAATGCGATGGATTTTGAAATCGGTGATTTTACAATTAATGAAGCATATCTTGACCGTGTAGAGGAAATAATTAATTACGCACTTAACGAAGACATGTACGTCATAATCAATAATCACTGGGACCACGGCTGGTGGAGCATGTTCGGCCATCCCGACTTGGCATGGCGCGATTTTGCAATGCAGATGTTTGTTGCGATGTGGACACAGATTGCTCACAGATACGAGCATTTTGACCACAGGCTTATTTTTGAACCCTCAAACGAGGAATGGGGAAACCGTTTTAACGACAGAACCCCGTTTTCAAGAACAGGCGGAACACTCACCGAGGATGAATGTTATCTGCTGCTTACGGAGCTTTCACAAGTCTTTGTTGATTTAGTAAGAGACACCGGCGGAAATAACGAAAACAGGTTCCTTTTGATGAAGGGTTATAATACAGATGTAAGAATGACTGTTGACCCTCGTTTTAAGCTTCCGACCGATTCGGCTGATAGCCGACTGCTTCTGTCCGTTCATTACTATACCCCTTGGAGTTACTGCGGTGATACATCGGGTGTCGGCTCATGGGGCAGAACCTCCGAGGTTGAGGAAATGAACGAGTTGCTCGGAAGCCTGACCAAGTTTACCGACATGGGTTATGGAGTTGTACTTGGTGAATGGGGTGTTCTCGATAATGAAGGTCCCGACAGACTGAAATTCTTCACTAACTTCCTCGATAACAGCGATTTACACGGATTTGTTCCGATTTTATGGGATACGGGTTATGACCCGATGCACGGCCGCTTATTCGACAGAAATGATACCCTTACAATTGTTGCCGAAGATATATTAAATCTGTTTCGAACCAGAAGCGCTGCAAGAGATGAAAAATCCGTCGAAGAAATAAAAGAAGCAGCGCAGCAGAGTATGGCTCATAACCTTGAGCTGGCTTCGCAGCGTGTTGAAACTGTTTTAACCGCCGACGAAGCTGTCGCATGGATAATGTTTGTTGACGGTGAGTGGGGGATTCAATACAGTGTCGGCGACAGATACCAGCCCGAACAGATAGCCGACGGGATGACTGCAACTGACGTAGAGGTAACAGGTGAGGGGACATATACTGTTTCACTTGACTTTACGGGAACAAGCGCCGGATTTGCGGACGGTTTTGAATTTTCAGCCGTTGCCGTTATGAACGGTGAGATTCTTTTCCCGGGATTTATTATGGATATTACCGAGATACTGATAAACGGCGAACCGGCAACCGATTTTGAAGGAATCCCCTATACTACAAATGACAATCCTGTCACAACAAGAGTTAATCTGTTTAATGGCTGGGTGGGTGATATCCCTGCAGAAGCAAGGGTTCTCGGAGGGGATTTATCAAATGCATCACCGGTATTCCTCGAAAATTACAGACTGAGCCGTATTGAAACTCTTTCAATAACTTTTAATTACATAGCACCGTAAGCTTTATAATTACCAAAAGAGGGTATTGATTTGGATAAGACAATAAAGATAAAATCAAATGATATGCCGATGATAATATTCCGGCTGTTTCTGGTATTTGCGTTTCTCTCTGCCTTTATTGCAGCGTTTAACCCGGCAAGACTCAGCGAATTGATCAACAGCAGCATGTCATTATTTACGTATGCATTGTCTTATTCCACTATAGCAAATAATTTCATCCGTGCATTAAATCAGGGTTGGATTGAGCAAACTCCGCTTACAATGCTTTACATCGGTTCGCTCGTCTGTGCATTGTCGCTTGCGCTGGTTGCTGCATCATTTTGCCTAAGTCTCGGAAACATAAAAATGAAGCGCCTTGGAGTAAAATTTTCTTTTGGTGCGGCACTTTTAGGCTTGTCGGGGACATTAGTTTTACGAATAGCATATTCACTTTTTCAAAATTCCCCGAACCCCGGCAGAATCGAACCTGTTTTTCCCGTCGGGATTTGGGTATATGCGGTTATGTTTACCGTTATCGCTGCATTTTCAATCCTTTTGTATATAAAACTTCCGAAAGCCGCAGCAGACGAGGAGTATAGCCTTGAGCCAAAATACCGTCTTTTCCTGATGATTCTCCCGTTTCTGGTTCTGGTAGTTCTTTTTGCATATCTTCCGCTTGCAGGCTGGCGTTATGCATTTTTTGACTATACTCCAGGACACCCGCTCACATGGGATAATTTTGTCGGGTTTAAATGGTTTCAATTCCTGTTTAACAATCCTGCACAACGTGCACAGATTGTCCGTGTTCTGACAAACACATTTGCACTTAGCGGAATCGGGCTTGCGACCTCGTGGCTTCCAATGGTATTTGCTATTTTCTTATCCGAGCTTCGTTCAACTAAATTCAAGCGTACCGTTCAAACACTTACGACAATACCGAACTACATAAGCTGGGTTCTTGTTTACGGTATTGCATTTGCCATTTTTTCAACCGAAGGTTTCTTTAACTGGTTCCTTGTAAATACCGGAATTGTCGAGCACGGAACAAACCATCTTCTGAGCGGCTCCAACATGTGGCTCAAAATGTGGGCATGGGGTACATGGAAAGGTCTCGGCTGGGGTGCAATAATCTATATTGCAAGTATTTCAAGTATTGACCAGCAGCTTTATGAAGCTGCAATGGTGGACGGCGCAGGGCGGTTTAAACGTATGTGGCATATAACGGTCCCGGGTCTTCTTCCGACATTCTTTGTGCTGCTGCTCCTTGGTATTTCAAATGTTCTTTCAAACGGCCTCGACCAGTATCTTGTATTTGAAAACCATGCAAACCGCAGTACAATCGAGGTTCTTGATTTATACATTTACAATCTTGGTTTAACAGGCAACGGAAACATACCGCTGTCTACTCTCATAGGTATGTTGAAGTCGGCAATAAGCGTAATTCTGCTTTTCAGTGCAAACAGGCTTTCCAAGTTTGTTCGCGGCGAAACTATTGTTTAAATTTTCATAGTGGGAGGTGAGAACATGTCAGGTGATAATACGGCAATTGAGAAGGACAGGGCAGTAACACATAATACTTATTTCCTCAAAAGAACACCCGGAGACTGGGTATTCACAATTATTAACGGATTAATCTTTACCGTCTTTACATTGTTGTGTACTTTCCCGATTTATTATCTCTTTATTAACACAATAAGCGATAACAGGCTGGTGCAGCAAGGGCTTATCAACCTTTATCCCGTCGGGATTCATTTTGAAAACTACATTTCGCTTCTGTCGGTGGGTGAGCTGATAAATGCTGCGTTTATTTCGGTTTCGAGGACTGTTGTCGGTACACTTGTTATGGTTCTTGCATCTGCCTTTGTCGGATACCTTGTTACTCAGCAAAAAATGCTCGGACGCAAACTTATTTACCGTTTTATAATTATTACAATGTATTTTAACGCAGGTCTTATTCCATGGTTTTTAAACATTATGATGCTTGGGCTGACAAATAATTTTTGGGGTTATATTATCCCGGGAATTGTAGCTCCGTTTAATATTATACTTGTAAAAACATACATCGAATCATTACCGAAAGAGCTTGAAGAAAGTGCGTTTATAGATGGTGCAGGATATTTTACAGTATTTCGCAGTATTATCCTGCCGCTCAGCAAACCCATTCTCGCAACAATAGCTGTCTTCGGAGCTGTAGGGCATTGGAACTCTTTTGTCGACTCAATTATCCTCATGGGAAGCGAGCCGAGACTCTATACATTGCAGCACAGGCTTTATATGTATCTTAATATGGCTACCAACTTAAGTAATCTTATGGATTCAACAGGTAACATCAGTGAAAGGGATTTAGCCGCCGCACTTAACGGTCGCATTACATCTCTCACTGTTGCAATGGTTTCAATTGTACCGATTCTAATGGTCTATCCGTTTATGCAACGGTTTTTCCAGAAGGGTTTGATGATGGGTGCAGTTAAAGGGTAATAAAATTAATTAAAGTATTATTAAACAGAAAAATGGAGGGATTATTAATGAAAGCAAAAAAGATTCTGGTGTTGTTTATGGTGCTTGCTGTTTTAACTCCGATAATTGCAGGTTGTGCAAGCGGCGGTTCGGGAAGAGGCGGAGCACCGATTGACCTTGTTATCTACTCACAGCTTGCCAATTTTTCGGGAGAAATGACAGGATGGGGTGCAGAGATTCTCCGCGAAAAATTTAACGTTAACATTACTATTATTAATGACGGTGTTGACGGGACTTTCCAAACACGGATGGAAGGCGGATTTTTAGGTGATATAATTCTTTTCGGAAATGATGGAGATGAGTATCATGATGCTTCCACAGCCGGCTTCCTTTTCGACTGGGAAGAGGATGATTTATTAACCGATTTCGGTCCTTATATTGCCGAGCATTTCGGAAGTGCACTTGAAAAAAACAAAGGGATAACCGGAAAAATGCACGGCTTTGGCCATAATGTTGCAGCTAGTGCAACAGATGCGGAGGAATTTTTCTATTATCCTCATGTACGTTTTGATTTATACGAAAAGCTCGGACATCCCGAAGTTAATACACTCGAGGATTTTATTCCTGTGCTTGCCGCAATGGTGGAGCTTGAACCCGAAACTCCGACCGGTGCAAAAACCTATGCAGTTTCATCTTTTGACGGATGGGACGGAGATATGGTTATGATGGTTAAATCAACCTCTGCACTTTACGGCTGGGAGGAATTCCATATAGGTCTTTACTGCACACAAACACAAACCTTTGAAGGTGCCCTGCAGGAAGGCGGCTGGTATCTTCGTGCTTTGAAATTTTATAATACACTTTATCAAATGGGACTCTATGATCCCGATTCCATGACACAAACATGGGATGACCTTATAGAGAAATATACAAACGGTCAGGCTATGTTTAATATTTTCTCATGGATTGCAGACAGTTATAATACCGATGAAAATATGGATGACGGCAGAATGATGCGTCCTGTAGTTGCAAAAGACCAGGTTAATCTCGGCAGCGGTCTTAATATCTACGGCGGAAACCGTGTCTGGGCAATCGGAGCAAACAGCAATTATCCCGAGCTTTGCATGGAGATTATTAACTGGTTTTGCACCCCTGAAGGTGTTCTTTCCTATAACTACGGACCTCAAGGTGTAGCATGGGATTACGGTGATGACGGTGAGGCATATTTAACAGAGCTTGGATTAAAAATTCATGAAGATGATGATGAGACTGTACTGACTTATGGTGACTGGACAGGGCAGTACAAGCTCGGCACATTTGAGCACAATAACACAACCTGGTCCCTTGATGCTGTAAATCCCGAATCACCGACGGGGCAGACATTTCGATACAGAAACTGGCCGAGCTTCGAGCTTGTCCGTGTTGTCCGTCCGATAGAGCAGGCATGGCGCGAATGGTCCGGTTTTGTTAAAGAAGATGACTACATAACAAATAACGGTTCAACAATTGCGATTGCTTCAAGATACTCGGCAACAAGGAGAGACCGTGAGTTGCTTACCATATGGACTCAGGTTACAAATACAATTAAAGAAGGCTCATGGAATGCAATATATGCAGAGTCAGATGACGAGTATGATCAAATTGTTGCTAAAATGATTACAGATGCTCATGCATTCGGTTACGAGCAATGCATTGAATGGATTTTACCCGAAGCGGTAGCCCGCAAAAATGCCGAGAATGCAGCCCTTGCAGCAGCAGGATAAGAAATTGAAACCAACCCCCCGTCAAAGGGGGGTTAATACTCAAAATTTATTTTTTTAAAGGAGACTTACAGTGAAATACGGTTATTTTGACGACAGCAAACGCGAATATGTAATTGAAACTCCGTTTACTCCGCTTCCCTGGATCAATTATTTGGGTTCAAATGAATTTTTCGGACTTATATCCAATACAGGCGGAGGATATAATTTTTACCGTGATGCAAAGCTTCGCCGCCTGACACGTTACAGATATAACAATGTCGGACGCGATACAGGCGGGCGGCTCTTCTATATCAATGACGGAACCGATATCTGGAGTCCTGCATTTTTTCCCGCAAAAAAAGCGCTTGATTCATATAAATGCCGTCACGGTAACGGCTATACAGTTTTTGAATCTTCTAAAAACGGTATCTCCTCAGATTTGACATGTTTTGTTCCCGTAACTGATAATTGTGAAATAAACCGTCTGATAATTAAGAATAATTCAGATGCCGCAAGGGATGTCAGTATAGTCAGTGCAGTTGAATTTTGTTTATGGAATGCTGCAGATGACGGAACAAATTTTCAGCGTAATTTTAATATCGGCGAAGTTGAAATCGAAGACGGTGTTATCTACCACAAAACCGAATACCGCGAGAGAAGAAACCATTATGCATTTTATTCTGTTAACCAAAAAACCGCAGGATACGATACTGATTTGGATACATTTCTCGGTAAATTCAATGATTATGAAGCGCCGAAAACAGTTATGGAAGGAAAAAGCGGAAATACAAGAGCACACGGCTGGTCACCAATCGGGTGTCATCGCCTTGAATACCGCCTTTCACCGGGTGAAGAGGCGGAGATGATTTTTATACTCGGTTATATCGAGTTGCTAAGCAGCGAAAAATGGGACGGCCCTGCAGCCGGCGGCATCATTAATAAGGGCCCTGCAAAAGAGCTGATGGGCAAGTTCAATAACTCAAAGGCTGTAAGTGATGAGTTAAATGCTCTTGCAGTTTACTGGGACAAGCTTCTTTCCAAGTTTGAGGTCAGGTCCGGCGACGAAAAACTCGACCGTATGGTAAACATCTGGAATCAGTATCAATGTATGATTACCTTTAACATGAGCCGTAGCGCAAGCTATTATGAAAGCGGGCAGGGGCGGGGAATGGGATTTCGCGATTCCTGTCAGGACCTGCTCGGATTTGTCCACATTGTGCCCGAAAGAGCAAGAGAACGGATTTTAGACATTGCGGCGATTCAATTTGAAAGCGGCGGGGCATGGCATCAATATCAGCCGCTCACAAAGCGAGGAAATGCCGATGCGGGAATGGGATTTAACGATGACCCGCTTTGGCTCATCGGCTGTACACATGCATATATCTCCGAAACCGGTGATTATTCAATTCTTGATGAACTTGTACCCTTCGAAAATAAAGAGGGAAGTGAAAAACCGCTGTTTGAGCATTTAAGAGCAAGCTTTAACTATACACTTAATAATCTCGGACCGCATAAATTACCGCTTATAGGGCGGGCAGACTGGAATGACTGCCTTAATTTAAACTGCTTCTCCGAAGAACCGGGCGAAAGTTTTCAAACCTGCGCAAATATCGAAAGTGAGGCTGAGAGTGTATTTATTGCGGGTATGTTTGTATTCTACGGCAGACAGTATTCTGAGATTTGTTTAAAACGCGGGCTCGTTGAAGAATCAAAAAATGCTGATAAAGCTGTTTCGGATATGAGTGAAACCATCTTAAAGCATGGTTGGGACGGAGAGTGGTTTTTACGTGCATATGATTCTAACGGCGATAAGGTAGGCAGCAGCACCTGTACTGACGGAAAAATATTTATAGAACCTCAAGGTATGTGCGTTATGGCAGGTGTAGGTGTCGAAACAGGAGAAGCCAAAAAAGCTCTTGATTCAACGAAAAAACATCTTACCTTTGAATACGGTACTTGTCTTGTTGCACCTGCGTATAAGGAATACCATTTAAACCTTGGTGAAATTTCCAGTTATCCTCCGGGGTATAAGGAAAACGGCAGTGTATTTTGCCATAATAATCCCTGGGTAAGCATTGCGGAAACCATGGTAGGCAATGCAGATGAGGCTTTTGAAATTTACAGGAAGATTTGTCCTGCATATATTGAAGATATCAGTGATATCCACCGCACAGAACCCTATGTCTACAGCCAGACCATTGCAGGTCAGGAGGCTCCGACAGCGGGTGAGGCAAAAAACAGCTGGCTTACTGGTACCGCCGCATGGACATTTGTGAATGTAAGTCAATATCTTCTCGGAATCAAACCCGAGCTCGACGGTCTTCGCATCAATCCCTGTCTTCCCGAAAACTTTAACAACGTTAAGATAAAACGCGAGTACAGAGGAGCATCTTACGATATAACTTTTACTAAATCGGATGAAAAGGGTTTATGGGCAGACGGAGTAAAAATCGACTCGGGAATAATTCCCGCTGCTCCCGCCGGTTCAAACGTAAAAGTTGAATGCAAAATATAAATAAAGGTATAAGCATATGAAATATTTACTTGGAATAGACCTTGGGACTTCAGGAACAAAAACTGTTCTTTTTACCGAAGACGGGTTGGCTTTAAACTCGGCAACAGAAGAGTATGAGCTCTATCAGCCTCATAACGGCTGGGCGGAGCAGGAGCCTGATGACTGGTGGAAAGCATGTATTTCATCCGTCAAAAGGGTTTTGGCAGAATCTCGTATTAATGCTGCAGATATTGCCGGAATCGGATTTTCCGGTCAGATGCACGGGCTTGTTATGCTCGATGAGAACGGGGAAAGCCTGCGCAGAAGCATCATCTGGTGTGACGGGCGTACAGCCGGAGAATGTGCGGACATAATGAATCGTGTCGGAGCGAAAAGACTTGTTGAACTTACAGGAAACCAAGCACTTACAAGCTTTACGGCAGGGAATATTCTCTGGGTGAGAAATAACGAACCCGAGGTATATAAACGCTGCAGACACATTTTGCTTCCAAAGGATTATCTTCGTTATAAACTTACCGGTAAACCCGGTATGGAAGCAAGCGATGCATCGGGTATGAATATTCTCGATATAGAAGAACGTATCTGGTCGGAAGAAATTCTGAAAAAACTCGAAATAGACCCGGAGCTACTGCCCGATGTATATGAATCCGGTATGCTTGCAGGACATATCACTGCCGAAGCTGCGAAGCTTACAGGGCTGAAGGAAGGAACACCCGTTGTTTACGGAAGCGGTGATAATGCAGCTGCCGCTATCGGAACAGGTGTTGTTGAAAAAGGGAAGGCCTTTATTACAATCGGCACATCAGGTGTATTATTTGCTCACTCCGACAGCGTTGCAGTAGATACCGGCGGACGTGTAAACACATTTTGCGCAGCCGCTCAGGATTCCTGGGCTGTCTTCGGCTGTACTCTCGCTGCAGGTATGTCACTCCAATGGCTTAGAAATAATTTCTTCCTGCCCGAAATGAAGGTTGCCGAAGGACTTGGAAAAGACCCGTACACAATAATGACAGAGCAGGCAGAGCGTGTACCGATCGGTGCAAACAAGCTTCTGTTTCTGCCGTATCTGATGGGTGAACGAAGCCCGATACTTGACCCGGATGCCCGTGCTGTCTTTTTCGGGCTGTCCGCAATCCATAATAAATATGATATGCTCAGGAGCGTAATGGAGGGTGTTGTTTATGCACAAAGACAATGCCTTGACATTCTCCGGGATATGGGGATTGAGTTTAAAGAGCTTTACGCAACCGGCGGAGGAGGAACAAGCCCTCTGTGGAGACAGATGATTGCCGACATATTTGATTTGCCCGTAGTAACAATTCAAAACAGGGAAGGCCCCGCACTCGGCGCAGCAATTCTCGCAGGTGTCGGAACAGGTTTATACCCGAGCATTCCGGATGCCTGCCGCAGAATAATCAAACAAAACTCACCGCAGGACCCGATTGCCGCAAACTCTGCTAAATATGCACCATACTACGACCTCTACTGCGATCTCTATCCGGGAATGAAAAACGGCTTCAAAACATTATCGAAGTTATAAATAATATATGTAAATCTTAATTGAGCCTAAACAGTTAAATTAGAGTTTTTAACCGTTTAGGCTCAATATATAGGATATTTTATATACATTATTACTAAATATTGTGATTTTTGCTAAATATGTATTGATATGTGATTCTATAAAGAGTATAATATTTTTCGGTAACTTATAATATGTCTGTACCAGAAAGCCGGTGTTTACTCTGTATTTAAAATCACTTGAGATACAAGGATTTAAGTCTTTTCCTACTGCAACACGTCTGACGTTTGACAAGCCGATTACAGGCATTGTCGGGCCGAACGGAAGCGGTAAATCAAATATATCCGACGCACTTTTGTGGGTTATGGGTGAGCAATCCACCAAAACCCTCAGAGGCGGTAAAATGGAGGATGTTATATTCGGCGGGACTCAGAGGCGTAATCAGATGAATTATGCCGAGGTTTCGCTGATTTTTGACAATACCGAAGGCAGGCTTGACCTCGATACCTCCGAGGTTATGCTTACAAGAAGATATTACCGCTCGGGTGAGAGCGAATATTATATCAATCAGTCTCTTGTCAGGTTGAAGGATATGAACGATCTTCTTATGGACACGGGTCTCGGCCGTGAGGGTTATTGTATTATCGGGCAGGGACGTATTGCGGAAATCCTTTCCACAAAAAGCAAGGACAGGCGTGAGATATTCGAAGAAGCAACAGGTATTTCACGTTACAGACACCGCAAGGATGAATCGGAGCGCAAGCTGCAGCAAACTGAGGATAATCTTCTTCGTATCGGGGACAAAATATCCGAGCTTGAGCTTAGTATAAATCCGCTTCGCGAGCAGGCGGAAATCGCAAAAAGATTCTTACTCTTAAGAGATGAGCTTAGGGGTCTTGAAATATCCTTATGGCTTCGTGAGCTTGAAACATTAAATGCCCGTGCCGAAAAAGCGGAAATCGACCATATAACTGCGGGCCGTGCGTTTGAAGCTGCAAAGCAGGAATACGACTCTCAGTATGAAGAATCCGAATCCTTATCAGATGTCACAAGAGAGAGCAATGTTGAAGCCGATTCAATCCGTGAACAGATATCAGTTTCCGAGAGCCGTCACAACGAGGTTGAAAGCTCCATAGCTGTTATGAAGTCTCAGCTTGAAGGTAATGCCGGGCAAATTGAGAGCATCTCGGGTGAGCTGCAAAGCCAGAATGAACACCATGACGGTGTAGGTTTGCAAATCAGTGATCAGGAAGAAAGACTTGAAGAAATCGAAAACGAAAAATCTTCAAAAGACGGAAAAATGAAGGCTCTTTCAACCGAGCTTCAGGAAATTTCCAATAATGCAGGTGAAGCAACGCAAGTTCAAACCGAACTGCTTCAAAAAGAAAATGTATTACAAGGCGAACACAGCGACATGAAATCCGAGCTTTCGGCTCTTGCCTCGCAAGCACAGGAGCTCTACGACATGGATAACTCCGTCGAGCAGGAGCTTGCTTCGGCAAAATCCGATTTAAAAGAACATGAAGCAAATTATGAGAAATCAAAAAAGGAACTCAAAAAATCCGAGGAAGAAGTAGAATCTCTCGAGAATATTATCAAAGGGCTTACCATCAAAAACGAAAACCGCACAAAAAAAGCGAATATTGCTGCAGAGAACGTAGATAAGCTTGTATTTGATTTAAAAACAATGGAGTCAAGAAGAGACCTGCTGACGGAAATGGAAAAGGATTATGAAGGATATTCAAAATCCGTCCAGCGTGTTATGCAGGAGCATAAAAGAGGCTCGCTGAAAAATATTCACGGAACAGTCGGCAGTCTTGTCAAAACCGAAGAGATATACGCAATCGCCGTGGAAACTGCACTTGGTCACGCAATGCAAAATATTATTGTTTCAACAGACAATGACGGTGAGGCAGCGATTAATTTCCTTAAACGCCGTGACGGCGGGCGGGCGACTTTTCTCCCGATATCAACAATTAAGGGTAATGCACTTGGTGAAGGGGAGTTTAAAAATGACACCGGCTTTGAGGGAATTGCCCTGGACCTTGTCAGTTATGATTCCAAATACAAAAATATATATGCAAATCTTCTCGGCAGAGTGATTGTCGCCGATGACCTCAATAATGCAAAGGTCATGGCAAGAAAGCACAGCCACAAGTATAAAATAGTGACCATAGACGGTCAGGTTATAAATGCAGGCGGCTCTATGACAGGCGGCTCAAGGGCAAATACTGCGGGAGTTCTCTCACGTGCAAATGAACTTGAACAGCTCTCGGACCGCATAAAATCATACAGCTCGGAGCTTACACAAAAGCAGCGTGAGCTCTCCGAATGTGTACGCGAAAAAACAGCGGCCGAATATGAACTCAGCACAGCCGGAGCAGAGCTTAGAACAGCACAGGATATCGTAATTAAAGGACAGCTCGATGAATCACACCGCAAGCTGATGCTTCAGGCAATCGCAGATAACATAAACGGTTTTGAAAACGAACTTGCTTCGGCATCAATCAGAATAAAACAAAATGCGTCCGAAACCGAAACGCTGAAAGTGAAAATCACGGAAAATGAAAAAGAAACAGCATCACTTAAGGAGCAAATTGAAAAAGCAATCGAAGGGCATGAGCTTCTTACAGTTGAACGTGAGCGTGTAAATGCAGCCCTCTCCGAGCTTCGTGCCGAGTCTGCCGCTCTTGATGCCGAAAAAGATGCAATATCAAAGGCAGTTACCGACTTATATAAGCTTAGAGATGAAATGTTCGGGAGCCGTGAACGCCAGCTTGATATAATTAACGGTCTTAAAACAAAAAATGAACAGATATGTGCGGACATTCTCGAAAAAGAAAAAGAATCCGTACTTGTTCTCGACGAAATTGAAGCTCATAAACAAAGGCTTTCGAAGCTTAATGACAGAAAGTTCGAAATTGAAGAAAAGAGAAATAAACTCAGCAAGGCTCTGCATGATAAAAATAACGAGCTTATAACACTTCAAAACAAATGTTCGCAGCTTGAGCAAAGAAAACAAAGTGTCGAAATGGAAGAAAAACTCATTATCGACAGGCTTTGGGATAATTATGAGCTTTCAAAAACAGCCGCTGCTGCGATTGCAATGCCTATTGAAAGCATCAAAAGCACACAGGGCCGAATTAACTCAATTAAGCGTGAAAAGAATGAGCTTGGCAATGTAAATCTTGGTGCTATAGATGAATTTGAACGTGTCAGCACAAGATATGAGTTTTTATCCTCACAGCGTGATGATGTGGAAAAAGCAAAAATAGACATTCTCGGAATAATTGACGAGCTGACATCACATATGCAGGCTCAGTTTACACGTGAGTTCGATATAATAAACAAGAGCTTTGAACGTACATTTAAGGATTTATTCGGCGGAGGGCGGGCATCTCTTGTGCTCGAAGACATGGATGATGTTTTAAACTGCGGTATAGATATTCAGGTTCAGCCTCCCGGAAAGCAGCTTAAAACAATAACACTTCTCTCCGGCGGGGAAAAGGCATTTGTAGCAATAGCAATATACTTTGCAATTCTTTCGGTCCGTCCGCCTCCATTTGTTGTCATGGATGAAATCGATGCTGCACTTGATGATGCAAACGCACTTCGCTTTGCGGATTATATGCGCAGAATGTCCGATAAAACACAGATGATTGTTATATCCCATAAAAGAGGGACAATGGAAGAGGCAGACGTTTTATACGGTGTAACAATGCAGGAGCACGGTGTGTCAAGCCTGCTGTGCATTGACCTTGAGGAAGCGGAGAAACACATGAGAAGTAAGGTAAAGGTTTAGCGTGAAAATTCTTGGCAGGCTCCGTGAGAGCCTCGGTAAAACAACAAGACAGATAAGCGCATTGTTCGCATCATTTACAGGTGCGGACGATGCCTTTTATGATGAGCTTGAAGAAACCCTGATTCTTGCCGATCTTGGTGCGGAGCTGTCCATTGCAACTGTTGACAGTCTCAGAGAGATTGTTTTAAAAGAAGGTCTTAGAGGTGCCGATGAAATCAAGAATGCACTTTCCGGGATTTTATCCGAGCGTATATCATCTACCGCCTCCGGCTTGGTTTTGGAAACAAAACCGTCGATAATTCTTGTCATAGGTGTTAACGGGGTAGGGAAGACCACTACAATCGGCAAGCTTGCACTCCGGTATGTAAAGCAGGGTAAAAAAGTGCTTTTATGCGCAGGTGATACATTTCGCGCGGCAGCAGGCGAGCAGCTTTCGATATGGGCCGAGAGAGCGGGTGCGGATATAATCAGACGGGATGAAGGCGCAGATCCCGCATCGGTTGTTTTTGATGCAGTCAGTGCCGCCAAAGCCAGAGGAACAGATATAATTATCTGTGATACGGCAGGCAGGCTGCATAATAAATCAAATCTTATGAACGAGCTTGAGAAAATACACAGGATAATCCAAAGAGAGCTCCCAGGCTCGGATAAAGAGGTTTTGCTTGTTCTTGATGCAACAACAGGTCAAAACGGTCTTATGCAGGCACGTGAGTTTAAGGAAACCGCCGCTATTACGGGTATCGTTCTTACAAAACTCGACGGAACGGCAAAGGGTGGAATTGTATATGCAATTACCGATGAGCTTAAAATACCTGTAAAGCTTATAGGTGTAGGCGAAAAACCCGAAGATTTACTTGATTTTGACGGCAGTGAGTTCTCGGAAGCGATATTGTCGTAATAATATAAAAGGAACTGACTTTCCATGAAATTTGTTCTGGCTACTGCAAACCCGGGTAAGGTTAAAGAAATGCAAGAGCTTTTGGGAGAGCTGAACATTGATGTTGTCACTCGCACGGACCTCGGTATAGATATCGATATTGAAGAAACAGGAACGACGTTTTTTGAAAACGCAAAACTTAAAGCGGAAGCGATATGCAGGATTTCAAAAATGCCGTCAATTGCCGATGATTCGGGTCTTATCACAGATGCACTTCACGGTGAGCCCGGTGTTTACTCAAGCTCCTTCGGAGGCGAACATTTATCTGCGGAAGAAAGATGCAGTTATTTACTTAAAAAAATGGAAAACATGGAACAAAGAAGCGCAAAATTCGTCTGTACTATTATATGTGTTTTCCCCGAGGGTAATTATATAACAGCAAACGGTGAATGTACCGGAGTTATTACAACCGGACCAAAAGGTTCGGGAGGATTCGGTTACGACCCTGTTTTTATGCCGGACGGCTTTGAAAAAACAATGGCGGAGCTCAGAGCAGAAGAAAAAAATAAAATCTCACACAGGGGAAAAGCACTTCGTGAATTTTACGCTCTTTTAAAAGCCGAAACGGGATCGGCAGGTGAGAGTTTATGAAAATTGGTATTTTCGGAGGAACATTTAATCCCCCTCATATCGGACATGTCCTTGCAGCAAAATCAGCTGCAGAAGAAAACAGTCTTGATTTGATGATAGTCATACCAACGGGAATTCCTCCTCATAAACCGCTGCCGCCTCTAACCCCAAGTCCGGATAAAAGATATCAGATGACGGAAAATGCCTTTTCCGGAATTGAAAACATAAAAGTTTCCGATATGGAAATAAACAGTAGTGAATATTGTTATACAATAGATACAGTTAAACGAATCCAAAGGGAATATAACGGCTGCGACTTATATTTACTGGTCGGCACGGACATGTATGATTCGCTTGATACATGGAAGGATTCAGATATTCTGAAGAAGAGTGTAGCACCCGTTTTACTTCCGAGAGATGTTATTAATATTTCATCTTCACAAATACGTCAAATGCTGCCGCTTCGAAAAGGCAGAGAGTATCTTGCAGAAGAGAACTACTCATATATAATAAAAAACAGGTTATATGGCGCAAAGCCGGATTTTAACTGGCTGCGGGAGAAGGCACATCTTATGCTCAATCCGCTTCGCATACCTCATGTTAAGGCATGTGAAACAGAAGCAGTCCGTCTTGCAGGGCGATGGGGCATCAATCCCGAGGATGCTTGTGAAGCAGCTATATTGCATGATATTACAAAGAAACTTGATTTTTCTCAAAATATGTGTATAATTGCAGAACACGGAAACAACGAAATTTCACTCGAAAGACACGAAGAAAAGCTGCTTCATTCAATCACGGGAGCGATGCTTGCAAAGTCCGAATTCGGCGTGTCGGATGAGGTTTCGGATGCAATAAAATGGCATACAACAGGCAGAGCAGGTATGTCAATGCTTGAAAAGGTCATCTACATTGCCGATTATATTGAAGCAACGAGAGATTTTCCCGGAGTTGATAATTTGCGCAAAGCCGCATATGAAGATATAAACAGGGCAATGATATTAGGTCTGGAAATGACGGCAGATGACTTAAAAAGCAGGGGAATCACCCCGAACAATTCCACTTACGAAGCTCTTGCAGAGCTTACAAAATAACAATTTATAAGCACAATCCCCGGAGGAATCAATCTAATGAAACTTATCAGCAGTAAGGGTAAAAAAAGAAGTATTAATCAACCCTCATCAGGCAATGTACAGGCTAACAGAAGCGTTAACAGTCCCGAAAGCACAGCTGTTTCCGGTAGAACTGCATCACCGAGGCTGTCTGCAAAGAAAAAAGTTCAGCCTCGCAGAATGACAAAAAAGAAAAAGGTCATTATTATTATTTCTTCGATTCTTGGGCTTATGCTGCTGTTCGGCATAAGTGCTTTTGCAGTTGTGAGATGGCAGATACAGCCGTTTTTTGATTACTTTTTCAGACCGGATGCAGGAGACCTGGCAACTCTTCCCGCAATAGTTTCGACACCAAGACCATCCAATACGGAAGGGAATGAGAACGAAGATTTTGATGATTATGTCCCCGACGAGTATGAAGATGAACCTGTTGAGCTTGCAGTCAGAAATGAAAGGCATGTAAATTTCCTGCTTCTCGGTATTGACGAGCACGGAAATACCGATGTTGTTATGCTTGCTGCTCTCGATTTGGATGATACAACACTTAATATTGTAAGTATTCCAAGAGATACTCTTGTTAATGTCGAATGGAGCATTAAAAAAGTCAATTCAATACATGCATATATGCGTAACAGGCATAGAAACGACAATAACAGGGATACAAAAGCAATTGAAGATACCAAGGAGTATTTTCGCGATATAATCGGTTTTAAACCCGACCATGTCGTTACTGTAAATATGAATGCATTTGTCAGGCTTGTAGATACAGTCGGCCCGATTCCGTTTAATGTACCCGTAAGTATGAATGAAATGGGTATATCCGTTCCCCGGGGACAACGAAATCTCACCGGCAGAGAGGCTCTTGTTGTCATGCGTTCAAGAAGGTCGTATCAGAACCATGCAATCGGCAGAGACTATGCACAGCAGGAATTCTTAATGGCAGTAGCGAAAACTGTTCTTGCAACCAACTGGAGTGCCGGGAAAATTGCTGATATGGTTGATATTTTCAACAAAAACGTAACTACGGATATTGCACTAAACCACCTTGTCGGGTTTGCTACCGACTTTATGAGACTGAAATTGGATAATATTAAGTTTCACATGATGCCCGGAGCAATCGACAGTGTCGGAAGACAATCTTATGTAACTATTCAGGTAAAAGAATGGCTTGAAGTAATTAATGAAAACTTCAACCCGTTTAACCGCGATATAACAGACCGTGATGTGAGCATCTTTACCAGAGGTCCCGACAGGCGGCTTATGGTAACAGATGATAACTGGCAGGCAAACCGTTCCTGGGGATCATCCTCGCTTGGTTCAAGCAATCCGTACTTAACTACCGCAACCGACAGACCTGTTCCCGGAAGAGCTCCTGCACAGCACCAGCCCGAGGCTGATACTGACGGTGACAGAAATCCTGCAACAGGAGTAGCCGGCGATGACGGCGGTGGCGGACCGGGCGATGACGGTGGTGGTACTACACCCGGTGACGGTGGCGACGGTGGCGATGATTAATGTATTGAGAAGCATGCATTGATTATTGAAAGGATTGGAATTTATAATGCTGACACCAAATGAAGTAGCCGGTTTTGTCGTAAATGCACTCGACAGCAAGCTTGCAAGGGATATAAAACTACTCAGAACAAGCGAAATCACTATTCTTGCAGATTATTTTGTCATTTGCACAGCCGGTTCGACAACACAGCTTAAAACACTTTCCGACGAAGTCGAAAAGGTACTTAAAGATAATGGTGAACTGCCGCTGCGGCGCGAAGGTCACAGGTCCGGCGGATGGATTCTGATTGATTACGGCTGTGTAGTTGTTCATCTTTTTATGCAGGAGGAACGGGATTTTTATACTCTCGAACGCCTTTGGGGTGATGCAGAGGATATTGATATAAGCAGTATGATTGCGAGGAAACCATGAATTACGATTTTACAAAGATAGAAAAAAAATGGCAGGATAAATGGGAGGCTGAAAAGCCTTTCACCGCATTTAATGACAGTGTAAAGCAAAAATATTATATTCTTATCGAATTTCCTTATCCTTCGGGAATAGGCTTACACATCGGACACCCAAGACCTTATACGGCAATGGATATTGTATCAAGAAAAAAACGGATGATGGGATATAATGTTCTTTTTCCGATGGGTTTTGATGCTTTTGGTTTACCAACGGAAAATTATGCGATACAAAATAAAATCCACCCCGCCGATGTAACAAGGGAAAATATAAAACGCTTTACGTCACAACTCAAAATGCTCGGATACAGCTTTGACTGGTCAAGATGCGTAGATACAACCGACCCGGATTATTATAAATGGACACAGTGGATATTCTTAAAGCTTTTTGAACATGATTTGGCTTATAAGGCATTTATACCCGTAAACTGGTGTACATCATGCAAGTGCGTTCTTGCAAATGAAGAGGTTATCGACGGAGCTTGTGAACGCTGCGGAGCCGAGGTTGTCCGCCGGGAGAAAAGCCAGTGGATGCTCAGAATAACAAAATATGCACAAAGGCTCATTGATGATTTGGATGAGGTCGATTATGTTGAGCGTGTTAAAGTACAGCAGCGCAACTGGATAGGGCGTTCTGTCGGAGCAGAGGTTGATTTTAAAGCTACAACAGGTGATACCATCCGTATATTTACAACACGTCAGGATACTCTGTACGGTGCAACATATATGGTTATTTCACCCGAGCATTCCCTGCTTCAAAAATGGACTTCCGAAAATCCCGATGAAATACGTGCGTATCAGGAAGCTGCAGCGAAAAAATCCGACTTTGAACGCACAGAGCTTAATAAAGATAAAACAGGTGTTGAGATAAAAGGTATAAAAGCAATAAATCCCGTAAACGGTGATGAAATTCCTATTTTCATTTCCGATTATGTCCTTGCCTCATACGGAACCGGTGCAATAATGGCAGTACCGGGTCATGATTCCCGCGACTGGGAGTTTGCAAAAAAATTCAACCTTCCGATAATCGAGGTAGTATCGGGCGGTGATGTGGAAAACGAGGCATATGTCGACTGTGATACCGGAATAATGGTTAACTCACCGTTAATAAACGGTTTAAATGTTGAAGATGCCAAAGTAAAAATGAATAAATGGCTTACTGAACAGGGTCTTGGTGAGGAGAAAGTCAATTACAAGTTACGTGACTGGGTTTTTTCAAGGCAACGGTATTGGGGTGAGCCTATTCCGATTGTTGAATGTGAAAAGTGCGGTTATGTTGCGTTGCCTGAAAGTGAGCTTCCGCTTGTGCTCCCCGATGTTAAAAACTATGAAACCACCGAAACAGGGGAGAGCCCTCTTGCTTCGATGATTGATTGGATAACAACAGCTTGCCCGAAATGCGGCGGCCCTGCAAAACGCGAAACAGATACAATGCCTCAGTGGGCAGGCTCCAGTTGGTATTTTCTCCGGTATGCCGACCCGCATAATAATACTGCTCTTGCTTCAAAGGAAGCAATAAATTACTGGACACCCGTTGACTGGTATAACGGGGGAATGGAGCATACAACATTACATTTGCTTTATTCACGTTTTTGGCATAAATTTTTATATGATATCGGTGTTGTTCCGACATCGGAGCCGTATCTTAAACGTACAAGCCATGGTTTCATTCTTGGCGAAGACGGTGAAAAAATGAGTAAATCACGAGGGAATGTAATCAATCCCGATGATTATATTGCCGAATTTGGTGCTGATACACTCCGGTTATATATAATGTTTATAGGCGATTTTGAAAAGACCGCACCATGGTCTTACAAGGCCGTTAAGGGATGTAAGAGATTCCTTGACAGAGTGTGGAGCCTCGCATCAGGTGAACTTGACGGTCAAGCGACCTCAATTGACGACATATCAGTTGACCATGAAGCAGCAATCCACAGAACCGTTAAAAAGGTCGGAAATGATATTGAGACATTAAAATTCAATACTGCAATAGCAGCACTAATGTCTTTGGTAAATGATTTTTATGCACTGCCTCCGAAAAAGGCTGATATAAGAATGCTTTTAACCATGCTTTCGCCATTTGCGCCTCATATTGCAGAAGAGTTATGGGAGCTTCAAGGTTTTGACGGTTATGCTTCGGAGCAAAACTGGCCGCAGTATGATGAGAGCAAGACCCTTGATGCCGATATAGAGATTGCCGTACAGATAATGGGTAAGCTCAGAGGAACAATAATCGTACCGCTTGACTCCGATGATGACTTTATTATTGAGGCAGCCAAAAAAGATGAGAAAATTGCAAAAAACATAGAAAGTAAGGAAATCATACGCACAATAGTAGTTAAAAATAAGCTGGTAAACCTTATAGTTAAATAAAAATGACGGAGGGTACTTTTAATGAAAGCTAAAATGACTGTAAACAAATCTTTTATAATTGACAAGGTTGACAAACGTTTATACGGGACATTTGTCGAACATCTCGGCCGTTGTGTTTATGAGGGGATATATGAACCCGGGCACAAAACAGCAGACAACAAAGGCTTTCGCGGGGATGTAAAGGACCTTGTAAAAGAGCTTAATACTACTTTTATCAGATATCCCGGAGGTAACTTCGTATCGGGTTATAACTGGGAGGATGGTATCGGACCTGCCGGGGACCGCCCGAAAAGACTTGATTTAGCATGGAAAACCCTTGAGACAAATGAAGTCGGTCTTCATGAGTTCATCGGCTGGGCAAATGATATAGGTGCAGAAACTAATATGGCTGTAAACCTTGGGACAAGGGGAATAGAGGAAGCACGTAATATCCTTGAATATTGCAATCATAAAAGCGGTACATACTGGAGCGACTTAAGACGTAAAAACGGTGCCGAGGAGCCTTTTAACTTAAAAACATGGTGTCTTGGTAATGAAATGGACGGTCCGTGGCAAATGGGTGCAAAAACTGCAGAGGAATACGGACGTATTGCTGCAGAAGCCGCAAAGCTAATGAAGCTTACAGACGAGAGAATCGAACTTGTAGCCTGCGGCAGTTCATTTAATAAGATGCCGACTTTTGCATCCTGGGAAGCAACAGTTCTTGAGCATACATATGAACACATTGATTATCTTTCGCTTCACAGCTATTATGCAAACCGTACAAATGATATAAAAAGCTATCTTGCAGAATCGATATCAATGGATAATTTCATAAAAAGTGTTGTAGCAATCTGTGACTATGTCAAAGCAAAAAAACACAGTAAAAAGACTGTAAACCTGTCGTTTGATGAATGGAATGTCTGGTATCATTCAAATACTCAGGATGATAAGATAAGAGAAGAAGAACCATGGTCGGTTTCGCCGCCGATTCTTGAAGATGTTTACAACTTTGAAGACGCACTTCTTGTAGGCTGTCTGCTTATAACCCTGCTTAAAAACTGCGACAGGGTCAAGATAGCATGCCTTGCGCAGCTTGTTAATGTAATAGCTCCTATAATGACAGAAAAAGGCGGAGCTGCCTGGAGACAAACAACGTTTTATCCGTTTAAACATGCTGCAAACTTAGGCCACGGAACTGTTTTAAGGTCCAATATCGAATGCCCGTCATATGAATGTGAAACCTTCTCGGACGTTCCGTTTATAGAGACTGTTGCCGTTAATAATGAAGATTGCAATGAGCTTATTGTCTTTGCCGTAAACCGTTCCTTGGATAAAGCAATGGAGCTTGAAATTGATGCACAGGGCTTTGATTTATCGGGAACATCTTCATTTACGGAGCTTTGCGGCTATGATTTAAAAGCTGTTAACACCAAGGATAAAACGCAAGTAATCCCAAGAGAAAAAACCGGAGTCAAAATCAACAGCGGTACTGTATTGGCTGAGCTTTCGCCGCTTTCATGGAATGTTATAAGGCTTGGTATGAAGTAAAAATGGAATATATTGTAACATATAAGGGTGAGCAATTTACGCCGCTTGCTCCTGACATAAATCAGATTCATATTGAGGATATTGCTCACTCTTTATCACTGCTTTGCCGTGCAAACGGTCATATTGACTACTTTTTTTCTGTAGCCCAGCACTCAATAAACTGTGCAGTTGAAGCAAAAGCACGCGGTTTTACAGCAAGAGTGCAGCTTGCTTGTCTTATACACGATGCAAGCGAGGCATATATATCGGATGTAACACGTCCTGTAAAATACTATTTAAACGAGTACAAGGAAATAGAAAGCCGTTTACAAAATGTCATCTATACAAAATACTTAGGTTCGCCATTACCGGAAGATGATTATTCCTTAATGAACCAAATTGATAACGACATGCTAATAAACGAGCTCAGTACATTAATGTCCGGAAAAAAGATATTTGAAAGCATACCTGAATTAAAAAGCACACCATCATATAAAAACCGCATTCAATCGGAAACAGAAGCAGAGTTCCTGAAAATTTACTACGGCATCCTGCACGCCGGCATAATACAAGGCAAGTAACAATTATATAGTTTAAACTTAATAAAACAGTTGTTGACAATATATATTAATACTGTATAATATGTTTTAGGCTCCCCTGCATTGAACAAAATCTTTATTATGTTCAATGTCGTGTAAGCGGTTCTGCGATGTTTATAAATTACCGGAAACCCCTACCTCCGTCATTGCGAGCGAATGAAGCAATCCGGTCCCCTAAAAAAAATATGTTTTATGATAGGAGTTTTATATGGATTATAGGACTGAGTCCCCTGAGATATTAAGAGAGTTTCTTTTTTATCACGAAACAATAAAGGGTCATTCAAGGAAAACAGTTGATGAATATTTTCTTGACTTGCGGGCTTTCTTTAGATTTCTGAAAATTCACAAAGGACTTGTTCCTCGTGATACAGCTTTTGAAGAAATTTCAATAATGGATATTGATAAGAAGTTTTTAGAGTCAGTGACATTAACAGATGTGTATGAATATCTGGTATTTCTTTCCCGTGACAGACCTACACAGCATAACAGCAGAAATACTGATTATGGCTTAAGCTCAACAAGCCGTGCAAGAAAGACATCCACCATACGTTCATATTTTAAATACTTAACTCTAAAGTCTACTCATAACAGATTATCTGTTAATCCCGTAGCGGAGCTTGATGCACCGAAAATAAAAAAGACACTTCCCCGTTATCTCAGTCTTGATGAAAGCACAAAGCTTCTCGATAACGTTGACGGCATGTACAGAGAACGTGACTTTTGTATTCTAACATTATTTTTAAACTGCGGACTTCGGATATCCGAGCTAGCGGGCTTGGATTTAAGTGATATTGGTGAAGATTCCATTCGTGTGCTTGGCAAAGGCAATAAAGAGCGTGTTGTATATTTGAATGATGCATGTGTAGACGCCATAAACGCTTATCTTCAAATCAGAAAACAAAACGCAGCTTTGTCTGAAAGGGCTTTATTTCTTACAAGCAGGAGGACGAGGATAAGTACTTCCACTATTCATTATCTTGTAAAGAAGCATCTTTCGGCTGCAGGGCTTGACAGCAGCAAGTATTCCTCGCATAAGCTGCGTCATACCGCTGCTACGCTTATGTTAAAGAGCGGTGTTGATGTCAGAACGCTGCAGGAGCTATTAGGTCATGAGCATCTGAACACTACGCAGATTTATACACATGTTGAAAACAGCAGCCTTCGGGATGCTGCAATGCGCTCTCCCCTTTCGGGATACAAAAAGAACAAAAAGCAGGACTAATCATTTCTTTCCGTTTCATTTAAAATGACTGCAAGGTCACGGATGTCAATATACTGCGCTTCATATATATTTTTATATAATGAAATAGGTACAAGCGGTGTTCCGGACGTGTGAAAAATATCCAATGAGTTAATAATCGAATTTCGAAAATGCCCGGCTATTGTAATATTATAGTATGAAAAACCGTAATCGAGCAAAACAACCGTATCGGGAAACCGTGAACCCTGTACCGAACCCATTGTCACTGTTATAAGCCTGCGCCCGTTTATCTCTGCAGTGGATGTAAAACACCACCCTGCAGGTCTTGTATACCCTGTTTTAAACCCGTCAACACCATCATAGGTGCTAAGCAAAGGATTTGTGCTTGCATACTCTCTTTCGTCAAATAAAACGCTTTTTTGAGATGTGATTTCAAGAATTTCGGGATGTTCTTTTATAAAGCTTCTCGTAAGCTCTGCCATACCGCTTGCAGAAATTCTGTTATCTGGCGAACCTCCCCAGCTGTCATGAAACAGAGCGGCAATCCCAAGCTGCTCTGCTTTTTCATTCATTTTATCAACCAACGCCTCTTCACTTCCGAATAATCCCTCACCAAGTGAAATCGTTGCGGCACTGGCAGACCTTACAATTACAACATCAAGAAGCTCCCTGACTGTGTAGCTTGAACCCATTGGCATCGGAACATTTGAATAAGCTCTTACATATGAAAATCTGCTTGCTTCTTCAGTAATTTCAAGCATTGTATCAAAGCCGGCAAACCCGTCTCTTATTGCATCAAAAACCACATATGCAGCTGCCATTTTTGTCATACTTGCAGGAACTCTCTGCTCGGATGCATTGAACTCATATACAACCAACCCCGTAGCAAAATCTATAATTACGGCAGCCTGAGAAGTGATTGGAATTCCGTCAAGCAGTACCTCATACTCATCACTGTTTAAATCATCAGGAGATGCGCTTATTTTCATCGCTGTAACATTTGAAAGTAATAAAATTACCAATATAACTGTTAACGATTTAATAAAAATCTGCTTCACTTTTCAACTAATCCCTTCCGGTATCCCATTTATTAAACTCCAATGCCTGTTTATATAACCTTACATAACTGTCATGTCTTGTTTTTTGTATTGCACCCTCTGCAAGAGCGGCAAGTATAGCGCAGTCAGGCTCTTTAATATGAGCGCAGTCATCAAAACGGCAGCTACTTATATAATCATTAAATTCGGGAAACAAAAACTGTAATTTTTCCTTATCTGCAATATGTCCTGTATCAAAAGCGGAAAATCCGGGTGTATCTGCAACCAAAGCACCGCACCTCAAAAAGTATAACTCAACATGACGTGTAGTATGCCGTCCCCTGCCGAGTTTTTTGCTGATATCACCTACGGATATCTTAAAGTTCGGCTCTATTGCGTTTAAAATACTCGACTTCCCTACTCCGGAGTTTCCCGTAAAAGCACATGTCGAACCGCTTATAGCTTTAGAAAGACGGCCAATACCCTCCCCTGTTGCTGCGCTTGTTCTTACTGTCGTATAACCGGTTTTCGAATATATATCAAATAAACGCTCTGCCGTATCAAGGTCTGTTTTATTAATGCAGATAATAGGCTCACAGCTGCTGCTCTCTGCAATAACCGTCATTTTATCAATAAGAAATGTATCGGTGACAGGAATGGCTTCCGAGGTTATAATCACCATTTTGTCGATATTTGCAAGCGGAGGGCGTATAAAGGAATTTTTTCGGGGTAAAATTACGTTTAAAATCCCCTTACCCGGCTCGGTTGAGGTATATTTTACATGGTCGCCTACAAGCGGGCTTTGTTTATCCAAGCGGAAACGGCCTCGTGCTCTGCATTCGGCCGTCCCTTCCGGGGATTTTACATAGTAAAATCCGCTCATTGCTTTATAGATAGTTCCTTCGCGCATATCACGTTACCCTTGAGGCAGTGCTTCAAATACGGCTGTTACATTTACGGGGCTTGCGGGCATTGTAAATGCTGCAGTTGTTGAGGTTGCCGAGCCCGCTGTGAAATCTACCGCAGGTGAAATTATCCATTCTTTAAACTGCTGTCCGGCAGGTGCTGCATTTGCTATAATCTGCACGTTTACACCCTCAAAGAAGCTTCCGCTGCCCGAGCCGTTGACTACTGTAACAGTATAATTCGGCGTTGGCGTCGGGGTTGGTGTTTCCGGCGGCGGTGTTGCCGCAGGACCTGTTGAAACGCTGATTCTAATTGTGGAACCCGGCTGTACAAGCTCTCCGGCGTTTGCAACATGAAATACTGTTCCCGCAGGTGTATTATCTTCAAATGTTGAAGCATCAACTATTAAATCAAGGTCTCTTAAAATCGATTCTACAGCAGCCTGTGTTCTGCCTTCAAGATCGGTCGGAACTCTGACGGGTGCTCTGTCGGGACCAAGGCTGTACATAACCTGAACGCTGTTACCTCTTGCAATATTTGCTCCGGCTCTCGGAGTAGTCTCAACAACAACATCCTTATCCTGGTCGCTTTCAACCGGAACCATTTCAATATCAAGCTCGAGACGTAAGCTCTCAAGCTTATTTCTTGCTTCTATCCGGTGCAATCCAACGAGCTGCGGCATTTCAACAGGAGGAGTTCCGCCCGATGAAACATCAAGCCTTATTCTGATTCTGTTTCCCTCCATGGGAGCTCTATGCATTGTTCCTGCATCGGGAGATTGCGATATAACAACGCCTTCATCAACGTCATCATTGGCTATAAAGGTCGGAATGAAATCAAATAATGCCGAATAGTCATCATCATTTGCCAAATCCTCATATTTTCTGCCTTCGAATCTGGGAATCGGGATTTCCTCATCCGACGGACTGAACCAGGTATTCATCGGCGGGAGTATAAATACAGCAAGCAGTACGACCAGAAATAAAACAACTGCAAAAATCCCGACGAGTGTTGCGGTATTGCTTGATTTTCTCTTCGAATCTCTGTATTCGTTTGCCGTCATTTCGGGCTTTGCACGACCGGGACCTTGAGGCATCGGCCTGTTTGCCGGTCTGGCGAGCGGCTCTCTCGGAATTACCCTTGTTTCATAAGGAGCGCCTAAATCGGCAGATTGTCTTTCTGCGGGATTTGATATAGTATAATTAAATACGATTCCCGGATGCTTGCGGAACTCTTCGAGATCATTTAACATTTCATCCGCTGTTGTAAAACGTATGTTGACATCGGGTTCCATTGCATGCATTGTAATTTCTTCGAGCCCGAGGGGAATATCGGGATTAATATCTCTCGGTGAAAGCGGGATTGCACTTATATGCTGTATCGCTACGGAAACAGCAGATTCTCCGACAAACGGAAGGCGGCTTGTCAGCATTTCATACATGACAACACCAACGGAGTATATATCGGAACGGGCATCGATTTGTCCGCCTTTTGCCTGCTCGGGAGATATGTAATGAACGGAGCCGAGAGCTTCTTGTGTCAGTGTATTTTGAACGGATAAAAGACGTGCAATGCCGAAGTCTGCAACCTTGACGCTTCCGTCTTTGAGAATCATTATGTTGTGAGGTTTAATATCACGGTGGATTATTCCTCTCGAATGCGCATGTGCAAGGGCTTTTGTGATTTGTGTCGCAAAGTGAAGAGCTTCCTTCCAGTTTAAAAGACCTTTTCTGTTGATATATTGCTTTAATGTAATGCCTTCTATGAGTTCCATTACGATATATTCGGTATTTCCGCTTCTGCTTACATCATAAACACCGACTATATTCGGATGCGACAGCATTGCGACAGCTTGTGATTCCGTGTAGAAACGGCGCTGGAATTCCTCGTCGTTTGCTAAATCTTCTTTTAGTATTTTTATAGCAACAAGACGATTGAGCCGATGACATAACGCCTTATAAACATATGCCATACCGCCTATACCGATAAGCTCTAAAATCTCATACCGGTTGTCAAGTATTCTCCCTAAGTATTTATCGTTGTTATCCATACTCGCTCCCCTACTTTTTTAGTATTACAACTGTAACGTTATCGGGTGCACCTCTTTCGAGGGCTTTATCAACAAGGTCTTCGCAAGATTCGCGTACCGTTGCACCGCTCTGCAGCTGCGTTTGAATTTCATTATCCATAACCACATTTGTCAGCCCGTCGGAACATAAAATTATAGTATCGCCGATGTTCATTTTTATAAAGAAAATATCTGGCGGTTCATAAACCCCTGTTCCGAGTGCTCGTGTAATTAAATTCCTGCTCGGATGTCTTCTGGCTTCAACACGTGTGATTTCGCCTCTTTCAATCATGTCTTCAACTACGGAATGATCTCTTGTTATCTGTACAATATTATCTTCCGTGACATGATACAGTCTGCTGTCACCTACATTTGCAACAACCTCACCGTGAGTTGTGGATATTGCAGCGGTAAGTGTTGTTCCCATACCTGCAAACTCTTCGTCTTCTAAGCTTTTTTCAAAAACCTCGGTGTTTGCCGCAAGAACAGCATTTGTCATCATAACAGCAATATCACTTTGGCTGTAATCATCGGCGAGGGATTCTATTTCTTCTTTTATGTATCGCATAAATGCATCGGCGGCAAGCTCGCTTGCAATATTGCCGGCATTTGCGCCGCCCATTCCATCACAAACAACAAGAACTGCAATGTTCTTGTCATCATTTGATAACATTTGAAAAACATCCTGATTATGTTTTCTTACTTTTCCGCTGTCTGTAATGCCCCATAAATCCATGTGTAGTTTAGTCCACTTCCTGCAGTTTGCGGCGGCGCAGTTGACCGCATGCTGCTTCGATATCTGTACCCAAACTGCGGCGTATTGTGCAATTGATGCCGTTTTTGGTCAATATATTTTTAAATCTGTATATATCCTTCCCGGAGCCGGGTTTAAATTCGCTGTTTTCTATATTATTCGGAGTAATTAAGTTTACATGACACTGAGTGCCGCGCAGCAGCTCACTCAGCTTCGCTGCTTGCTCATTAGAATCGTTGACGCCCGCTATTATTGCGTATTCATAAGTAACACGTCTGCCTGTTTTAGCAAAATATCTGCTTCCTGCATCAAGAAGTGCTTTAACATCACCCTCCCGGTTAACGGGCATCAGATATGTTCTTGTTTCATCATCGGGGGCATGAAGCGAAATTGCCAACGTCAATTGTACATCATACTCAGCCATTTTGTCAATATTTTCTATAATCCCGCAAGTAGAAACCGTTATATTACGGGCACCTATTTTTATACCGCTTTGACTGTTAATTATACGTATAAAACGCATTACATTATCAAAATTATTCAGCGGCTCTCCGATGCCCATAAGAACAACATTATTGATTCTTTTCCCGCCCTGCATTAGCGGTGTTATATCGAGCTGTGTAAAAAGAAGTTGATCGAGCATTTCGGAAGGAGTTAAGTTCCTCTTAAATCCGCCAATAGCGGATGCGCAAAACCTGCAACCCATCTTGCAACCCACCTGTGTCGATATACATATTGTGCTGCCGTGCCTGTGCTCCATTAGTACACATTCAACTGCTTCGTCATCCTGCAAACGCCAAAGATACTTTGCTGTATTGTCTGTTTTTGAAACCTGCTTTTCGATTAACTCAAGCGAGGATATGTAAAATTCATCCTCCAGCTTACTACGCAGCGCAAGAGAGAGGTTTTTCATATCCGAAAACGATAATACACCTCTGTGTAATGCAGAAAACACCTGCTCAGCTCTGTACCTTGCTTCGCCGGTTGATTCGAAATATTCCAAAAGCTCACAAGAGAGCATGGATTTTATGTCCCGTTTCATTAATTGTCCTTCAGCTGCTTGCGGCCTCTCAGATAATCGGCTGCAAGCATTCTTTTCCCGCCCGGTGCCTGAATTTCCTTAACTGTTACAATGCCGTCCGTGCAAGCAACTTCAATACCATTTTTCCCTAATGACAATATTGTCCCCGGAGTTTTATCCGGCTTGATAATCTCTATATCAACCGAAAAAACTTTTAATATATTATCGTCAAGCTGCATCGTCGCAACCGGCCATGGATATAAGCCGCGTACCTGTGCTTTTATGGCAAGAGCGTTTTTATTCCAGTCTATTGGAGACATTTCCTTGCAAAGCATAGGTGCATACGTTGCAGCTTCGTTTTTTTGTACAGACCTTTTTGCACTGCCGTCGCTTATCGCAGTCAGTGTTTCACTAAGTAACTGTGCACCTAACCCGCTGAGCCGTATAAATAAATCCTGTGATGTTTCATCTTCGCCTATATCTGTTTTTTTTATTTTAATGATATCTCCCGTATCTATTTCCTCGGAAATATACTGCGATGTAACACCTGTTTCCTTTTCATCATTCAAAACTGCATGTTGTATAGGTGCAGCCCCTCTGTATTTCGGTAAAACAGAACCATGAATGTTAATGCAGCCAAGTGGCGGTATAGCAAGTATTTCATTGGGTAATTTTTTGCCGTATGCAACAACAACAATAATATCGCAGTTTAAACCTTTTATTATATCCGCACTGTCATTGCTTTTAAGGGATACAGGTTGGTAGACAGGCGTATTATTTAAAAGCGCAAGCTGCTTGACAGGGCTGAAGCTCATCTTCATTCCTCTGTTTTTTGGTTTATCAGCCTGCGTAAAAACCCCGACAACATTTTGTTTATCATTATATAATCTTTTAAGTGATTCAGCGGCGAACTCGGGAGTTCCCATGAAAATAATTCTCATAAATGCTTATATCACCCTTTCAATCATTGCCTTGCGATTTATTTTCATCATCATACCCGGCAAGCTCATCCTCGGTAAGAATCCTTTCGGCAACGGATGTGAAAATCACTCCGTTTAAGTGGTCGACTTCATGACACACCGCACGTGCCGTAAGCTCGGAGGTTTCAAGCTCAAAGGTTTTACCATGCCTGTCCTGTGCTTTTACACGAACAACATTCGGACGTGTAACAACTCCGTAGACACCCGGAACGCTTAAGCAGCCCTCTTTTCCTGTCTGCTCTCCGTCTGCAGTAATAATTTCGGGATTAATAAGTTCAATAATTTTTGAGTTTATATGCTCATACAGTTCCTCGTCACTGAGCTCTTCAAAAGCTGTTTCTTCATTTACAGCACCCGGATCATCAGCTATGCCGTCGTCACTTGAATCAACTATAAGAACAACCCGTCTGAGCACTCCTACCTGCGGAGCCGCAAGCCCAAGACCGTTGGCTTCAATCAGGGTCTCGCGCATATCGTCAATCAGCTGGTGGAGTCTTTTATTATATTCTGTAACGTCACGGCTTTTTTTCGTAAGTCCGCGCTCTCCGTCTTTAAGAATATTTCTTGTAGCCATTTTCTTCCTCCTGCGTATACCCGGACAGTTAAACCCGGTTTATCAGTCATATGTATCGGCATCCGCAAAAACAGTTACACCCCGGCATAAGCTGTCACGCATAAATTCCCTGACTGTGTGTGCTATTGTTTCTCTGACTTTTTTATTGTTTGCGCAGTTTATAAGCAGCCTGTACCTGTATTTATTGCTTACTTTTGAAACAACGGCGGGAGCAGGTCCTAGCAGCTTGATTTCTTTGATTCCCCTAAAATAATTTTGCAGGGCGTTTTTTATCGCAACCGATGATTTTATAACCTTACTTTCATCGGGGCTGATTATATTAACAGCAATCAAATCATTTACCGGAGGGCTTCCCAGAGCTTTCCGCAGTGCTATTTCACTTTCATAAAACCCGTCATAATCCTGTTTTGAAGCAAGACTTATTACCTTATGTCCCGGTGTAAAGGTCTGGATTACCGCTCTTCCCGGCTTCTCTCCCCTGCCCGAGCGGCCGACAACCTGCGTAATAAGCGAAAAGGATTTTTCATTGGCACGGTAATCACTCATATATAATGATAAATCGGCACTGAGCACTCCGACAAGTGTTACATTTTCAAAATCGAGTCCTTTCGTAACCATCTGCGTACCGAGTAAAATCTGCGCTTCCTTTTTACGAAATGATGAGAGCAGCTTATCATGGGAGTCTTTTCGTGTTGTGGTATCGGCATCCATTCGTATAATTCCGGTACCGGGAAAAATATCCAAAAGCTCCGCTTCGATTTTCTGTGTCCCTGCTCCGATAAATTTGAGCTTTCCGGAACATTCGGGACAATTATCCGATGTTTTGAGCGAAAAACCGCAATAATGGCAAAGAAGTCTTCCGTTAGCACTGTGATATGTCATTGAAACGCTGCAATTACGGCATTTAAATGTATAGCCGCATTCACCGCAGGCAACAAGAGGGCTTGTACCCCGTCTGTTGATAAAGAGAATACTCTGCTCGCCGCTTGATAAGTTCTTTTCAAGCTCACTTCTGAGAACGGAGCTGATGGTTGTTCCGTTGCCGTTTGCAAGCTCAGTCTTCATATCGGCAATCAGAACCGGAGGCAATCCTTTTTCATTATAACGGTTTAACAGATGAAAAAGCTTGTACTTCCCTGTTTTTGCAGCGTACATACTGTCGACCGAAGGAGTTGCCGAAGATAAAAGCAATAATGCATTGCTTTTTGTTACACGGTATTTTGCGATTTCGCGTGCATGATATCTCGGACTGCTTTCCGATTTATATGTATGCTCCTGCTCCTCATCAATTACAATAAGCCCGATATCGGAAAGCGGTGCAAAAACGGCACTTCTGGTGCCTATAACCACACGTACCTCGCCTGAATGAATCCTTGTCCACTCATCATGTCTTTGCCCCGTAGCGAGAGCACTGTGGAAAACTGCAACGGCCTGACCGAAATGCGACGAGAATATTTTAACCGTTTGCGGTGTAAGTGCTATTTCCGGAACAAGAACAATTGCAGATTTACCGAGCTGCAGCGTTTTTTCAATCAGCTTTAAATAAACCTGTGTCTTCCCGCTGCCTGTGATACCGTAAAGTAATGCCGCTTCGGGTTTTTTATTATCAAGCAGTTTTTCCAGCTCATTATAAACCTTGTTTTGCTCATCGTTTAGAATTATTTCACTGTCTGCGGCTTTTTTATATTCCCGCTCTTTGATTTTTCTTTTCGGACTCATTTTCGCCGGAAGCATAACACGCAGCGCATCATAAACCGTGCAGAAAAACCTGTCACTCATCCAGAATGCAAGCTTGATATTTTCATCATTTAACAGCGGCTTTTCATCAACGAATGAAGCAATTGATTTAAGCTTACCGTACTGACTTTCTGTGACAACCGATAATATAACACCTTCAATTTTTTTATTGCCTCTGCCGAAGGGTACCATTACCCTTACACCGGGTAAGGCAAGCTCTGTATCGCTTGAAGGAATTAAATAATCATAAGGCTTATCAATATGATACGTTGCTGCCGACAAAGCAATTTTAGCAACAGACCGGTTCATATGAGCGACCATGCTTTCTTCAGACTAATACTTACATCTCGTCATTGGGAACTGTCACACGAAGCTTACCCGCAGCAATCTCTTCAATTGCCTTGGAAACCGGTTTTTCGTAGTCTTCATCTCCGTAACCGTCATTCATTGCCGAAATATCCCTTGCACGTCTTGCAATGATATTTACCAGCCGGTATCTGCTGTCCACTTGCTTTAAAAGGCTCGCCAGTGATGGGTATAACATAATTTTTCAATCCTTTCGGTCGATTATTTTAATTATTTCATCGGCGGCACGTGAGGCTTCGTCATTAATAACAGTATGTTTATAGTGTTTTTTCTCTTTAAGCTCCTGCCGTGCCCGCGCGAGTCTTGCAATGAGTTTTTCTTCCGAATCTGTTTTTCGTCCCCTAAGACGTTTTTCAAGCTCCTTCATATCGGGTGCGGTAATAAATATGGTTTCAGCTTCCGGCATCCGTTCCATTACCTGTTTTGCGCCTTGAACTTCAATGTCAAGTAAAACAGTTTTACCCGAATTTATACAGTCCTTGATATATTTTGACGGTGTTCCGTAATATTCACCGACATACTCGGCATACTCGAGAAACTCATCATTACTTATCATTTCTTTAAATTCTTTTTTCGGAATAAAAAGATATTCAACGCCGTGAGTTTCTTTTGGCCGGGGTTTGCGTGTTGTTGCCGATACAGAAAAAGCAAATTCGGGCTTGGCTTTAAGAATCTTACTTATAACAGTGCCCTTGCCGGTTCCCGAAGGCCCCGAAATAACTATAAGCTTGCCTTTATTATTTGACATCTGTGTTTGCCTCCGTGAAGCCTTCACCCTGCTTGTCCGAGTTTGACTGCAACCTCGCTGCAACGGTTTCCGGTTGAATTGCCGAAAGAATGAGCGAACCGTTGTCGGCAATTATAACTGCACGGGTGCGTCTTCCGTAAGTAGCATCTATTAAAAGACTTTTTTCGCGGGCATCGGAAATAATCCTTTTTATAGGTGCTGACTCGGGACTTACAATTGCAATAACCCTTCCTGCAGAAACCATATTTCCGAATCCGATATTAATAAGTCTCATAACATTCCTCGTTATTCAATATTTTGCGCCTGTTCGCGGATTTTTTCTATTTCGGCCTTTAAGTCAACAATAATTTTGGACATCTCGGTATCATTTCCTTTTGCACCGATAGTATTTGCTTCCCTGTTAAATTCCTGAACAAGAAAGTCGATTTTTCTTCCGACAGGCTCATTGCTTTTAAGCATTTCCCTGAGCTGTGAAATATGACTGTTAAGCCTGACTGTTTCCTCACTTATTGAAACCTTGTCTGCAAATATTGCAGCCTCGGTGAGAATGCGGGCTTCATCTATATTAGCCGACTGCAGTATTTCCTGCATCCTTGCTTCAAGTTTTTTTCTGTACTCTTCTATACTTTTCGGAGAAAGTTCGGCAGCCTGTGCTGTAAGCCTTTCGATTTCGTCAAGTCTCAAAGACATATCACCGCAGAGTTTTTCTCCCTCACGCTTACGCATATCGTTTAAATCTGCAAGAGCCGATTTGAGAACACCGCTTACCGCCGAACCAAATTCCTCCGTATCAATTTCACGCTTTTCAGCCTGAAGAATATCCGGAAATCTGGTCAGATCGGCTACCCGTATATCACTGCTAAGTTCATTATCCCATGCGATTGTCCGAAGTGCCGTCACATAGGCTTTAACAAGAGGCTGGTTGATTCTTATTTCAATATCGTCGGTATTGGACGAATCGATTGAAATATAAACATCAACCTTACCCCTTGATATATTTTCATGCACTAACGCCTTAAAGGTTTCCTCGAGTGAAGCAAAAACACGAGGCAATTTTATGTTGCAATCCAGGTATCTGTTATTAACGCTTTTGATTTCAACGGAAATCTCAAGCTTTCCCGATGTTCCTTTTGCTCCGCCGTATCCTGTCATACTTTTAATCATAGTATTTTTCTCCGGTCTTATTCTGCAGCGATTGTTACCGTGATTTCATAATCGCCGACGGGATCAATGTTTGATTCTACACCATCTATATATACTCTTGCAGGTATCCGTGCAGTTCCGGGGCCTCTGTCCGCTAAATCGGCAACAACACGCAGACTTGTCTGAGTTACAAGCGCAAGCTCCTCTGCCGAGCCGCGCAGCCTGATATCAAGGCTTTGTGTAAGGATTTCGGCAGTATGTCCCGGCGGGGTGTTAATTACATGGAGGTTCGATGTGCTGCGGAATGCAATTTCAAGCCCTCTTACTTCAATATGAATAATTGCTTCGGTTTCACCGGATATATTTGTTATATGGTTTGGAATGATAATCGGAAACGCCTCTGTATCGGTAAGCCCGAAGCTCATCATATCAATGGTTCCGAGAAGGAAGTTGTTGAGGTCTCTGATTACAAGCGGGTCCCCGGATACTTTTACAAAAGTAGGATCGATATGCCATGTAATATTATTATCGGATGTGCTTTCCCCGTGAATGAAATTAACGGTTAAAGGTATATCTTTTATTACATTAATCGGAATTGTTACATAAATCGTTTCATGACTGAACTCAAGAAGCTCAAGCTCGGATTCATCGAGCTCAAGAACCTCATCGTTTTCGTCCATCAGTTCAAACTCGAGCTCCTCCCTGTATGTGCTTGCAAGATTTTCTCTGAGAATAGGAACTCTGACGTAACTGATTTTCGATACAAGTCTTTCCGGACCCCAAACCGTAATTGTCCTTGGGTCAAACTCTGCAGTTTCGGCAACAAGGTCATCGGAAGCAAGACCGCCTGTGTAATTAACAACTACCTGAAGCTGTCTGTCAAGCTTACGGTCAACCGTTACCGTTATTCTTGATGCGGTATTTCCCAAAATTTCGATAACATTTGTATTAACACCCGAAGGATATATAATCTCATAAACAAGCTCGGACGGGCCTGTAGACGATATGCTTGCAAGGTCGACCTCAACCGACAGTGCTCCGGGTGCGGCAAGCCTTGCCATTTCGGAGCGGGGTGCTTCAAATGAAATGGTCAGCTGCTCGGGTGAATATGAGGTTATCAGAAATCCCCTGTCACGAAGAACATCTTCATTTTTGAAAATAATATCAATACCGGTTATCCTGTTGGTTTGAATGTCATTTTCGGTTATCTCAACATATACCCAAAGAGTTATTGATACAATAACGGCAAAGATGATATATAAAATTCTTGTAGATATTTTTCTCAGTATTTCTTTAAACATCAGCATTTACCTTCTGCTTGCGTTTTCTGCCTCTGCTGTCATATTCCGCAAGGATTTCACTCCAAATGAGTTTTTCAAATGTATCATTGTCGAGATTGCGTTTGAGCATTCCGTCAATTGCAATAGAAAGTGCGCCTGTTTGCTCCGACACAATGATTATAACGGCATCCGAACGCTCACTCAGACCTACTCCGGCTCTGTGTCTCATCCCCAAATCCTTGCTAAGGCTGTAATTGTTGGATAAAGGAAGCATACAGGATGCGGCAAGGATCCTGTCTTCCCTGATTATTAATGCACCGTCATGCAACGGTGAGTTTTGAAAGAAAATATTTGAAATAAGCTCCGATGATACTTCTGCGTCTATATTTACTCCGGTCACCGCATAGTCATTTAAGCCGACCTTGCGCTCATAAACAATAATCGCTCCGGTTTCGGTTTTCGACATTGCATAACATGCTGCAATAATTTGCTTTAATGTTCCTTCAATAATTTCATGCTTACCTCTTCGCCTGAAAAATGTATTCAACCTCGTCGTACCCATCCGTTCAAACATTTTCCGGATTTCCGGCTGAAAGAGTACAACAATAACAATCAGACCCATTTGTAAAACCTGTCTGAGCAGATATGAAAGAATGTTCATGTTAAAGAAATTCGAAACCCAGGCGACGGCAACGATTAAAAGAAGCCCTTTAATAACACTGCTTGCGCTTGTTTTCTGCATAAAACTCAGAACACGGAAAATTATGAATGACATGATAAGAATATCAATAACATCCCATATTCTGACACTCTGTCTGAATGTCAGAAGAAATCCCCATATCTGGTATGCAATTTCTCTTACGGTTTCAACCATTTAAGTAACATTCCCCGAATTATTATTGTACAGGATAAGTACAACTCCCAATTATACCTTATAATCAGTGCAATTGCAACAAAACAGCAGCGGTTGACGAAATCCCCGAACCGTCGCCGGTAAAGCCGAGTTTTTCCTCCGTTGTAGCTTTGACACTTATATTTTGAATATCGGTATCCATCGCTGCTGCGACCGTCTCTCTCATTTTATCAATGTAAGGAGATAATTTCGGAGCCTCTGCCACAATGGTTATATCTGCGTTTCCAAGCTTATAACCATGCGATTTGACAAGAGCATTGACAGATTTAAGCAAATCTATGCTGTCAGCATCCTTCCACTTTTCATCGGTGTCGGGAAAATGCTTCCCTATATCTCCCAAAGCAAGAGCGCCAAGCATTGCATCCATCAGAGCATGAACCGGCACATCGGCATCGGAAAATCCGTCGGGACCGTAATCAAAAGGAACCTCTACGCCGCATAAAATGCATCTTCGTCCTTTTTTCATTCTGTGAACATCATAACCAAACCCTATCCGCATTAAAAGAACTCCTCGTTTAAGAGTGCTTCGGCAATCCTAAAATCCCTGTTATCGGTAATCTTGATATTCTTGCGCGAGCCTTGTGTTATATAAACCGGCACTCCGATCGCTTCGACTGCCATGCAATCATCTGTGACATTTATTGATTTCTTTGCAGCATTGGATAATGCACCCTTTATAATTTCCGCTCTAAAAACCTGAGGAGTCTGTATTTCATACAGACCTTCTCTGTTGATTGTTTCTGTTATTACTCCGCCATCAACCTTTTTGACAGTTGAGGCTATTGCTGCTGCAGGTGCTGCGGCGTGACAAACAGCAGCTTTTTTAATGGTTTCGTTAATAATTTCAATATCAATGCAGGGTCTTGCCCCATCGTGGATTGCAATAAGGCCGGACCTGCCCGATACTGCATAAACACCGTTCATAACAGACTCAAGCCTTGTCGAGCCACCTTCCATTATTTTTGAAACCTTGTCAAAGCCGTACTGAACACAAAGCTGTCCGATACTTTCGATTCGCTCCTTGTTTGCAACTATAATTATCTCATTTACCAACTCGCATGCATTAAAGGGTTCAAGAGTATATGCCAAAACAGGTTTGTCATTTACCGTATAAAATAGTTTATCCTCCCCCTCGCACCTTACGGATATTCCTGCAGCTGCTATAACTGCTGTGCAAGCGGGAGGCTTTTTCGGCACTATGTTTTTTAGTATTGATGATAACACCGGCATATAATGACTTCCTTAAGCAAGTGATGCATTAATACGCGATTCTACTTCCTCTGATGTAAGTTTTGTTGAAAGCACTATCTCCGAGATAAATATCTGCTTTGCATTTTGGAGCATTTTGCGTTCTCCGGTTGAAAGCTCTTTTTCGTTATTGCGGATCATGAGCCCCTTAACGACTCTGGCAACCTCGAGTAAATTGCCGCTTGTAAGGAGTTCAAGGTTTTCTCTGTGTCTTTTATTCCAGTTTGCTGTCATTTCGGCATTGATTTTCGGTATTGCTGCCATAAGCTCATCTGCCTGATCCGAATCAATAATAGGGCGCACTCCGATTTGCTCGGCACATTCGATCGGGAAGTAACTGATCATTCCGCCGTCGAGGTCTTTTATATAACAATAGGTTCGGGTACAGCCATACATGTTTTTTTCTTCAATCCTGTCAATAATACCCGCACCGTGCTTAGGGTGTGCAACCATATCCCCGATTTCATACATAATTTTGCAGTCCTTTCGTGTCAGAAAAACCGTGGCGATGCGGTATCATCCCCACCAAATTCTATTATACACCCATTTTCCCAGTAAATGCAAGAGTTTACGTAATTATTAATTAAATAATTGCA
>Ga0123356_10000123_pt1 | contig 85175 bp, 75 predicted proteins | sample TergutEmb28metaG_2_FD_92546 | JGI IMG/M metagenome (GOLD analysis project Ga0123356, IMG submission 92546) | Embiratermes neotenicus P3 segment gut microbial communities from Petit-Saut dam, French Guiana - Emb289 P3 | ecosystem: Host-associated > Arthropoda: Insects > Digestive system > Gut ...
ATATATCAAACAGCCCAGCGCAAAGCCCTGCCGGCTCCGGACGGCTGTGGCATAAATCGACGCACGCTCTTGGCGTGGCAGGTCTTTCGATCCACACCGTAAGTCGCCGACATGGCTTCGCGCTGCGGCTATAAAATTTTTTTTCCTCTGTGTTCTTTGTGCCGCTGTGCCTCTGTGTGAACTTCTTTACCGTACGATCAATCCTGCAGTAACTGACGTATAATTGCTAATTGGTTCCTCAGGTTTGCAATTTCCTGATCTTTGGCTGTGTTGTCGGCGCGAAGCTGATTAATAGATGACGCAAAATTCGTGTTTTCGTTTTCTAGCTGCGATATAGCGCTGTCCTTTTCGTTTGTACTTTGCTGCAGAGCAGAAATATTCTGCTCCAGTTCGCTGATCCGCCGCGTAAGACCGGTGCCGCCGCTGCTGAGAGCGTCTATTGTTTTTTGCAGTTCTGTTATATTGTCCTGCAGCTGTGCGTTTCTTGTTACTAAATCAAATTGTCCGGAATTATCGCTTTCGTTATGCGATCTTTGCGTTTGTTCGTTAACAACGGCATAACCTCCGGAAAAAAGCGCTTCTACAGCGGAAAGCCTTTCTCTTTCGTTTGTCAGCTGATTAAGCTGGCGCATTGCAGAATTAAATTCGTCAGGATTGATATAAGGAGTATTCTGCGCGCGAAGGTTTGTTTCTCTTTGACGGGAGCTTTCCAGTATTTGAGTTCTTTCTCCCTGCAGTATAGAAAACTCTTCTCTGTAAGAGTTTTGTACAGCGATGAGCCTGTTCTGTGACGCGCGCTGGGCTGCAGTGAGTTCATTGCCGCCGGATTGCAGTAATTGCATTAATTCGTCATCAATATCTTTCATGCGCATTGCGATAGAAGCGATTTGCGCGTCTTTTTCTGCAATTTCTTCTGCAGTATTTTTACGGATTTCGTCTATAAGCGCTCTTTCTGTAATATTTAAAACACTGTTTCCTGTTCTTGCATGCGCGTCGATTCTGCCGTTAAATAAAAATAAAAATAAAACGCCTAAACCAAGAGCGCAAACGGCTGTAATGTTAAGAATTAACGGAAAAACAGCGCCGTTTTTTTTAGCAGTAAAGAAACCTTTTTCTGATACAGGATTTCTCGAAAGCTCACTGCGGTTTTTTTCGGCAATTCTGTTAATTTGAGTCATTATTTCTTGTTGTTCTTCTATTGATATGCCGGATTTTTCGTTTATAAAAGTTTCGTTATTTTTCATTTTTTTTCTATTTAACTCCTTGATAATTCCTTCGGGCTTTACCCGCGTAAATCACTTGCTCTTCATTATCTCTACGCCGTTCCAGTTTTCCGGCACCGGATTAGAAGCATAATCATTACACCTGTTGTAAAGATTTTCTGCGTTAAAATCGCCGGGCAAAAGGCTAAGAGCTTCTTTAAATTTTGCGGCAGCTTCTGCAAACGAACGGTTGTAATATAATTTCATGCCCTGATTATGTATGGGCCACGCTTTTTGTTCGGCTGGAGATAAAGATTTTTTTACAGTAAATATTTTAACGCCGAGGGTTTTGCCTTTTACTGCTACTGTATCAAGAAGCCTGTAATAAAGAGCATTTTCCGGCGAAGATTTAGAAGCGCCGCCGCGGAGTTCTTGATAAAGGCTTTCGGAAATTAAAATGTCAGAGTGATATGTTTTTGTCAGTCCTTCCATGCGGGAGGCTAAATTAACAGCGTCTCCTATAACAGTGTAGTCCATTTTACGTTCGCTGCCGATGTTTCCTACGGTTACTTCGCCGTAATTAAGGCCGATACCAATTTGGAATTCACACTTTCCTAGTTTGCGCTGGTTTTCGTTGAATTTTTTTACGGCTTCTGTCATTTCCAGCGCGGACATCACAGACTGCAGCGCGTCATCTTCATGTTTTTCCGGCGCGCCCCAAAATGCCATTATGGCATCGCCTATATATTTATCTACGATTCCTTTTCTGTTATAAATAATATCAACCTGACCCGAAAAATATCGGTTAAGAGAGTTTACCAAATCATCCGGCGCCATTCCTTCTGATATTGTTGTAAAAGAGCGGATGTCAGAAAAAAGTATAGAAAGACTGCGGTTATCGCCTACAAGCATTTTTTCGGGCGATGCAAAGAAACGTTCTATTACATCATTTGGGACATATTTTTGGAAGATATGGCGGATTCGCTCTTCTTTTTTTCCGGCGAGAACCGCGTCAAAAGCATAACGCTTTATTTGAGAATGCGCTTTGTCAAGTTCTTCTGTCATTCTGTTAAAAGTTGCCGCAAGAACGCCGGTTTCGTCATTGTATTCCGCTTCTACTCTAGAATCCAAATCCGCTGTTTCTATAATTTTTTCCATTGCAATTACTATTTTACGCAGAGGATTTGTAAAGCGGTTTGTTATAAGAATAAGTAAAAAAACAGCAAGGGATACCGCCGCGGCTAAAGAAATAAATGTCTGAATTGTTATGTTTTTTGCGTCTCTGTAAAAAACGCTTTCTTTTTCTGATATTAAAATATGAAAATCAAACGGCGTAAAGAAAAAAGACTGAAAAATATATTTTTCGCCGTTCATAACAAAGACCCTTAATCCGGGATCTTCTTTTTCTAAAAGGAGCAAAAGGGAGTTTAACTCGTTAGGTGAAAATAAAAGCTCTGATGTTTTAATTTCGCTGCCGGTTTTTCCTGCAGAAAAGATAATTTCTGAATCGCTCAAAAGAATGCTGCGGCCGTACAATTCGACGGCTTTTTTTGCCGCCTCTATCATATCCTGCCTTGAGGCAAAGTTGTTATCTACAAGCAAAGACCACTGGCTGTTTGCGAACTTTTCCAGTTCTCACAGTTTAAAACCCAAAAGCTGGCGGGCAAGGCGGGTAGTTCCGTTTACAGCGTTAAAATATGAGGCTGTCTGCGCCAGAATAAGCGGGACAACTATCAGCGGCACAATAACAAGGATCATTTTTAACCGGATTTTCATCGTTTATATTGTAGAAAAAAGGGTTAAAAATCTCAAGTACCTCGTTAATTATACCGATATCAAGAGTATGAAACGTTATAGTATCAGGTGTTTACCGGGGAATACAGAATACATTGATATTCTGAAAGAAATGGATAACGAATATCTCGTTCGTTTCACACGCAATAACAATGGATGCATTAAAACTACAGAAGAAACAATCACAAGGCATCTGTTTAATATTTGTGTACAGACCGGTTACCTAAATCCAATGACAGAAAGTTCTGTCGCTTAAAACTTAGTTGTGCAGGCGAAAAACGCACAGTGGTTCCGCGATACCGGCTTTTGGGAGCAGTTTGCTCCCATTATGTTCGATGATGCCCATTGGGCAGAGGTTCCAGCTGTAGCTGACGCGCTTACGCGTATTTCCCGCTTTAATCTTTACGGAGAAACTTCGAGTAAAGACTGGAAGAAACCCTTGGATTCTCCTCCAAGGGTTTTAGACGTTTGCTGCGGTCTTGGGAGAATAAGCAGCGAGCTTGCCAGAATGGGTTTTGAAGTAACAGGCATTGATATTACAGAAAGTTTCTTAAATGCGGCAAAAGAAGACGCAGAATATGAAAGTTTAAAAATCGAATATATAAATACTGACGCGAGGGATTTTGTCCGTCAAAATTATTTTGATATGGTCGTTAATCTTTATATTTCTTTTGGGTATTTTTCTGATCAAAAAGATGATTTAAAAGTTTTGTGCAATGCACAGCAGTCACTAAAAAAAGACGGCGTTTTTATTTTAGAAACGCTGGGAAAGGAAATCAGCGTAAGAGATTTTACCGAAGCTGAATGGTTTGAACGCGCAGGCGGTTTTATGCTGACAGAATATGAGCCGCAGGATTCGTGGACATTTTTAAAGAATCGCTGGATATTTATTAAAGACGGTAAAATAATAGAAAAAACATTTGTTCAGCGGCTCTATTCGGGATCTGAGTTAAAAGCGATTTGCAAAGAAGCAGGTTTTAAAAATGTCGAAATTTTCGGCGACTGGGACGAAAGCCCCTATGATCAAAACGCCGCAAAATTAATCGCCGTCTGCAGAAATTAGTTTTCTGCCCAGCCGCGGCTTCTGCCTACCGCTTTATGCCAGCCGTTAATAAGTTTTTGGCTTTTTTCGCTTTCCATAACAGGATTAAATACCATGTCCTGCTTCCATCTGCTTTTTACATCATCTAAACCTTTCCAAAAACCAATTGTTATTCCCGCAAGACATGCCGCGCCAAGGGCAGTTGTTTCGCGTATCTCCGGGCGTATAATGTTTGTTCTGCAGACATCCGCCTGAAACTGCATAAGAAATTTATCTTTGCTCGCGCCGCCGTCAACCTTTAACTCTTTTAGTTCTATGCCAAGATCGCTTTCCATCGCTTTTAAAAGATCCATTACCTGATATGCGATTGATTCCTGCGCCGCTCTTATAATGTGCGCGCGTTTTGTTCCTCTTGTAATTCCAACTATGCAGCCGCGGGCGTACATATCCCAATACGGCGCGCCAAGACCTGTAAACGCGGGAACGAGATATACGCCGCCTGTATCAGAAACTTTATTGGCAAAATATTCGCAGTCCGCGCTGTCAGTGATTATGCGCATTTCGTCTCTCAGCCATTGAATAACTGCGCCGCCTGTAAAAACAGAGCCTTCCAGCGCGTAATTAACTTTATTATCAAAACCCGCAATAATTGTTGTTAAAAGTCCGTTTTTGCTTTGTATTGCTTTTGTGCCGGTATTCATTAAAAGGAAACAGCCCGTGCCGTATGTGCATTTAGCATCGCCTTTTTCCAGACAGCATTGGCCAAAGAGAGCAGCCTGCTGATCGCCTGCGTCACCCGCAATTGGAATTTCTGTTCCGTTTATTACGGCATTTGCAAGTATTGAACCCGACGGTTTTACCTGCGGAAGCATCGCGCGCGGAATATCGAGAGCATTTAAAAGTTTGTCGTCCCAGTCAAGTTTATTTATATCAAAAATCATTGTACGGCTTGCATTTGTATAATCTGTGACATGCGCTTTTCCGCCGGAAAGTTTCCATATAAGCCATGTATCTACAGTGCCAAAAAGTATTTCGCCTCTTTTTGCTTTTTCCCGCGCGCCTTCGACTTTATCAAGTATCCATTTTATTTTTGTTCCGGAAAAATATGCGTCAGGAATAAGGCCTGTTGTTTTAGAAATATAATCGCCGAGTCCGTCATTTTTAAGGGAATCGACAATACTGGATGTTCTTCTGCATTGCCATACAATTGCATTGTAAATAGGCAGTCCTGTTTTTGAATCCCAAAGAATCGAAGTTTCGCGCTGATTGGTAATACCGATACCTGCAATATCCGAAACATTTATTTTTGCTTTTGAGATGAGATCCGTCATTACAGTATACTGCGATGTATAAATTTCCATTGGGTCGTGTTCTACCCAGCCTTCTTTTGGATAGATCTGGGTATACTCTTTTTGTTCGGTAAAGACAATTTCCATGTCTTTATTAAATAGAATTGCCCGCGAACTTGTTGTTCCCTGATCAAGGGAAAGTATGAATTTGCTCATTTACAGCAGAATAACACAGATTACGGATTTTTTCAAGAAACTTTTTTCCCTATTGACCTTCCTTTTTTTTTATGTTAAAAATTAGGTAATACTATGAAGTATTTTAACCCGGCTAATCTTGCTGTTATTGCCTGTCCCGGCGGGGAAATTTTCGCAGAAGAAGTGATCGAACATCTTCGCAGTAAATACCGTCACAGCCGCAGGCAAACGGTAGAAGAAATATCAAAACGTCATAGTATCAGTATAGAACAAGCAGATCTTCATATAGATTTAATAAATAAGATTGTTGCGCGCGGAACAGCTTCGCAGAGCGGCACTCATAAAAACGGCGGAGCTTTTAGAATTCCTGTAAAATTTACGCAGTTTCCCAACGGAGAGATAAAATCAGAAATAGAAGAATCTATCCGCGGCAAGGATGTGTATATTTTTCAGGATATCGAAAACCGCTATCCTGTTAATTTTTCGGGCGGTATAATCAACAGGCTTTCGCCGAACGATCATCTAATGACAATTTTTGTAACAGTAGACGCTGCGCGGCAGGCGGGAGCGGAACGTATCACCCTTGTAATACCCGCTTATCCTTATTCGCGTCAGCATAAGGCAAAGGGCAGGGAAGGGCTTACAGCCTCGCGCATAGGAAAAATATTCGAAAGCCTTGGAGTAAATCATATAATTACGCTTGATATTCATTCAAGGGATATTATGAATGCATTTACAAATATGCGTTTAGAAAACATGCATGCAAGTTATCAGATTATTCAAACCTTAACAAATATGGATGATATTTTAAACGATGACTTTGTTGTTGTTTCTCCGGATACTGGCGCTGTTGACCGCAATAAATTCTATGCGTCTGCGTTAAAAAAACCGCTTGCTCTTTTATACAAAGAAAGAGATTATTCCAGGCTTTCTAAGGATGCTTCTCAGTCAAATATTTCACAGATTCGCCTGTTAGGAAGCGTAAAGGATAAAACTGTTTTTATGGCAGACGATATGCTTGGTACAGGCGGCACTTTAATTAAGGGTATGAGGATTCTTAAAGAAAACGGCGCGCGGAGAATTATCTGCGCCATAAGCCTTCCGCTTTTTTCGGGAAACGCGATCTCTCATTTTGACGAAGCGTATAAAGAAGGTCTTTTTTACCGTATAATCGGCACCAATGCAGTATATCAGGAAGAAGTAGCAAAGCGCGAATGGTATGTAAATGTCAGTGTTTCGCGTCTTTTTGCACACGTTATTTCGCGGCTTCATCAAAATCAATCTGTTTCGAGCCTTTTGGACAATGCGGGGATCATTAACCGTCTGCTCTCTAAAATATCAAACGAACCGCAGAACGAACTGCCGTTTTCGCATACAACAGAAGAATAAAAAAAAAGCCCGGCGCTTTAATGCCGGACTTTCTATATTCAATAAAATTATTATTTTCAGCTTTGCCGGATTATTTTTTGGCTTTAGCTTTTTTTTGCTTTGCTGTTCTTCTCTTTATGGAAGTTTTTACTTTAGGATTAGCTTTCTTTGCAGTACCCGGTTTCTTTTTGGCAGCAGAAGAAGAAGCAGTTTTCTTTCTTGTTCTGGCATACTTTCGGTTTAAATTGGCTTGATATTCGCAGCACTCTGTGCAAAGAGTATAGCCTTTTTTAACTTTACCCCCGCAGCGAGGGCACTTTCCCTGTGCAATACGATCATTATACCTTTGTTTACGCTGTTCGTTAATTTCATCTCTGTGCGCTTCGCGATACTTCCTTTGACGCTCCCTGTTCGCCAAGCGAGTTTTTGCATCAGACATTAGCATTTTCTCCTTTTTGCATGATATAATATTAAGTATAGCATAATATTAAGATTTTGTATACAGTTTATTTATTAAAATTATTTTTTTTAAGGTTTGCATTATGTCCTTTTTTAATAGATTTGATTCTAGGTCAAAGCTTTTTTTTGTTTTTCTATTTGCCGTTCTTGTATTTCTGGTTGATAAACTCATTATTGCTGTTTTTATGTTATTCTCGGTGACAATTGTCAGGTTGGCTTCGAATGTGCCTTTAAATATATTTAAATTAATCAGGAATCTTACATTGTTAGCGGTTTTTGTCATAATCATTCAAGCTCTTTTTGGTCCCGGGGATTCTTACATAGTGAAACCTTTCAAAAAGGAAGGTTTATTGTTTGGAATAATGATTGTCTGCCGTCTTGCAGCTCTTTTTATTATTCTGCCGGTTTTTACAGAAACTACCCGCCCAAGTGAATTAACTGCCGGTCTTTGCGCTCTTGGGCTTAATTACCGTTTTGCTTTTATTATTACTACCGGGTTTAACATGATTCCTTTTTTTAAGAACGAAGCTTATACTATTATAGAAGCTCAGAAACTGCGCGGAATGCAGGTTTTTGAGCGCGAAATGCATATGTTTAATAAATTGAATAAATTTAAGGCATATATTAACCTGTTAATACCTCTTATGTTAGGTGCAATGCGAAAGGCGCAGGTTTTATCAATCGCTATGGATTCGCGCTGTTTTGGAATCTATAAAACCAGAACATGGACTGACAAACCAAAAATGAAAGGAATTGATTATTTGTTTATTGCAGTTTGCGCTGTTTACAGTATTTGTCTGCTGTTTGTAAATTATTATTTAGGGAAGTCAGGTGTCTGATACGATTATTAGTTTTAAAGACGCTTGTTTTTTGTATCCCAAAGCGGAAATATACGCTCTGAATAATATCAATTTATCGGTAAGAGAGGGCGAATTCCTTGCAGTAATGGGTTCTGAGGGAGCGGGAAAAACGACACTTTGTAAACTTATAAACGGCATTATTCCTCATTTAAGCGGCGGTTCCCTGTCCGGAACCGTCACAGTAGACGGCATTTGTACAAAGAGCGCCTCTGTCCCGGAATTGGCACTAAAAGCGGGTATTGTTCTGGATGACCCCGATGCCCAGATTATTACATCGGCTGTTTTTAACGAAGCGGCTTTTGGTCCCGAGAATGTCCTTTTGCCGGAAGCCGAAGTCAGAGAAAGAGCAGACCTCGCTCTCTGCGCTGCCGGTCTTGATGGTTATAGGGACAGGGAACCGGCAACGCTCTCCGGCGGCGAAAAGCAGCGTTTGTCTATCGCGGCGGCGTTAGCGATGAAGAGCAAAATACTGGTTTTGGATGAACCGCTTTGCCGCCTTGACCCAACGGGAGCTGCGGATGTAATTGCTGTTTTAAAGGACATAAACAAAAGCCAAGGCGTTACTATTATTATGGCTGGTCATAACAGCGCGGTTTTTGCCGGGTGCGCGGACAGGGTTTGTGTCCTTAAAGACGGGATAATTGCTGCTCTTGATAAGCCGGATGTTATTTTTTCTAATGCTGCTCTTCTCAAAGAAAACGGGATTCAGCCGCTGGAAAGTTTTGCAAAAAAACCATTTTGCAGTGCAGGTAATTTGATTAAAAAAAACGAAAACGCTGCCATCGAAATAAAAGATTTTTCGTTTGCATATCCAAACGGCGCATCTTTACAAAAAATTAATTTGTCAATTATGGATAATGACTTTATCGCAATTACCGGAAACAACGGCTGCGGAAAAACAACTTTGTTAAAAAATATTACAGGGCTTTTACATCCGGACACAGGGGACATTTTTATCCGCGGAAAAAATACAAAAGATTTAAAAATAAGCGGAATTTCCGAAGAAATCGGCTTTGTTATGCAAAATCCTGACACCCAGATTTTTACCGATTCTGTTTATAAAGAAGTAACATTTGCGCTAAAAAATAAACGTCTGCCTAAAGCAGAAATAAAAAAGCGCGCGGAAGACGCATTAAAAACTATGGGTCTTAACGATTATGAAGCATATCCGTTTGTTTTAAGCAGATCGGACCGCGCAAAAGTTATAATTGCCTGCGTTATAGCTATGGGCTGCAGGATATTAATATTTGACGAGGTTGATGCCGGCAATGATTATAACGGCAGTAAAAATATAATGAATATTGCCGGAGATTTTCATAAAAAGGGCTTTACTATTATTTTTGTTACGCATAACATGTTTTTGGCGGAAGAATACGCGCATAGGATTGTAAAAATGGAAAGAGACGGTATTTATGAACTCTAAAAAATATATTACTGCTCATCCTGCCGTTATTGCGGTATGGGCTGCGGTTGTTGCCGCCGGATATTTAATTCCTGCGTTTCCTATTTTAGGAACAGGAGCAAACTTTACATTTGCCAATGTTTTAAATCCATTATCCGGCATTCTTTTTGGTCCTATTGGCGGCGCTCTTTGTTCTGCGATCGGCGGTTTTATCGGATTTTTTATCGCGCCGATTAAACCGATGATGGGACCTTGGGGATTTATAATCGCTATGACAACGGCGTTTACCGCGGGCTGTATTGCATGGGGAAGATGGCCTTTAATTTCTGTATCCAATAACGGCAGTTTTATTATTAACGGCGGAATCATCGTTTATATTATTGGAACAATTCTCTGGTTTACGCAGGAAATCGGCAGAAGCGTAATTTTTCTTCCTATTATTTTTTATGGTTTAGGTTTTACCGCGATGATAACAGGAATAATATTTTCTTATAAGATACTTACAGGCAAAAATTATTTTCTTAAAATGGCTGCGGTTTGGCTGTGTTCGTTTGGAGGCCTTATAGGAGGCGCAACTGTCGGTAACTTTTTTTCTTTGGTATTAATAAGACAACCCAAGGAAGTATGGGCTGTAATCACGGTTCTTGCGCCTATAGAACGCGCTGTTTTTGCGTTAGCTGCAATGCTGATAGGCGTTCCGCTTTTAAAAGGACTTAATAAAATGGGTATTACAGCGGGTCCGCAGAGCGAGCTGGCAGAAAATATTCAATCCAATAATTTTCAAGCGGAAAAAAATCATGAAGATTGACAGTCATGTTCACGTTACTCCGCCTGATATAAGCGCTGACTGGAAAAGATACGCAAAAAGAGAGCCGCATTTTTCTTTATTGTCAAACGCCAAGTATAATTTATTTGCTTCTGCAGAGGATGTTTTATCGATAATGAAGATGACGATGACGGAGACGACAACGGAGACGGAACAAAATAATTTTGACAAAGCGGTTATTTTTGGCTTTGCGTTCCAAGATCATGGCCTTTGCCGTTATGTAAATGATTATGTAATAGAAAAAATTTCTCAGTATCCGGATAAATTTATTGGTTTTGCAGTTACGGCGCCCGGCAAAGGCAGAAAGGGAGAAATTGCCGCAAAAGAAATTGAACGCTGTTATAAAGCGGGGCTTAAAGGAGTTGGAGAACTTTTTCCGCAGGGACAGAACTTTAGTTTAGAAAATAAAAAGGATACAATGGCAGTATGCGGAATCTGCAAAGAACTTAATATACCGCTTTTACTGCATACAAACGAAACTGTAGGGCATTACTATGCGGGAAAGTCTAATATAGAACTTAAACAGACCGAAACATTTGTAAAAAATAATCCTGATTTAAAAATAATACTTGCGCATTGGGGCGGCGGCATTTTATTTTATGAGACTATGAAAGAAATAAAAGAAAGTTTTAAGAATGTCTATTATGATACAAGTATTTCGCCGTTTCTTTATGATAAAAGAATCTACAATACGGTAAAAGCGCTGGAACTATGCAGTAAAATTATTTTTGGCAGTGATTTTCCTGTATTGCCGCCGTCGCGGTATTTAGATGATATTAAAAAAAGCTCATTGTCAGAAAACGAAATTAAAATGATACTCGGCGAAAACGCAAAAAATTTATTATTTTAGTTTTTTTTGATAAGGAGCCTGCCCATTATTGCAGCGACAGTCTGCTGAAAAATTAAGCTTAAAAGCACAGGTAATACAGCAGCCTCCGGGAAAAACGCGACGGCGATAGTCATAACCGCGCTGTTGTTTCTGAGTCCTCCTGCAATTACCAAAGAAGCGCTTTTTTGCCTGCCGCAGTTTCCAAAAATACCAAAAACTTTTGCAAGTAAGAATCCTATTGTAGTAAGCGCGACACAGAGAGCGGCAACAGACCAGACTAACGGATCATTAAAATGCACGATAGATGATATCGCTGATGAATTAGCGGCTATTACAAGTATCAGGCAAATTTTAGCAAAAGGATCCAGAGCAGGGCAGATAACACGGGGGATTTTTCCTTTGCTTGTTTCGTTTAAGGTGACGCCGATTATTGTCGGGACTACAACCATAAAAAGCAGCGAAATTATTATTCCGCTCATATCCATTTGAATTTTTGCGCCCAAAAATAACAGCATTGTAGCGGGAACAACAAGCGGCGCAAGCATTGTATCCAAAAGGATTAATGTTAAACCAAGAGCTTTATCCCCTTTAAAAATCGCAACCCAAATAAAACCCGAAACAGCTGTTGGACCTGCAAACAAAAGAACAAAACCGGTAATTATATCTGTGTTAGTAAAAAAAAACGAAGACGACGAAAGCGCCGCAAGCGGCATTAAGATATGACTTACAATAAAAAACAGTATAATCGGCAGGGGGCTTCTTACAGACGCGCCAAGTTCGCCGGCTTTTAATTTTAATGCTCCGGAAAAAGTCATAATGCCGAACAATAAAATAACCAGCGGGCGCAGATGAATAAAAACCCCGGGAAAAAATAAACCCAGCGCGACAGCCAGCGGAGTTGTAACAGGTATCAGGCGATCTAAAATACGATTTAATTTATTAAGTCCAAAAGACACTAGTTCTCCAGTATGGTAATTTCTACCCTTCTGTTTCTTCGCATTCCTTCTTCTGTAGTGTTATCTGCAATAGGTCTCTCCGCGCCGAATCCTCTTATTACCATCCTGTCGGCAGTACGTACCTGCTTAGATAAAAAATAATCAGCTACTGTTCTTGCTCTGTCCTGCGAGAGTCTCATTCTTCCCTCTGCAGTGCCTGCAAGCGCAGTGTGTCCGCTTACCAGTATATCTCTGTCTTGATAACGCATTAAAATTTCCGCTATTCTGTCAAGTTTTTCCTGTTCGCCGGGAAGCATTCTTGCGGAGTCAGGATAAAATCTTATATCTTCTAAACTTATCGCAATGCCTTCTTCTACCGCTCTTACCTGAACATCAGGAATCTGCAGGCGGTTAATTTCTTCTGTGATTTCGGAAATTATTCTGTCCCTGTCCATTTGTTCTGACTCTATAAATTCAGCTTCTGCTGTTCCGCGGAATTCTATAACTTGTCCGTTAGACATTGTAAAAATAATGCGGAAAGTTTCGGTATACGCAACAGGCTGCCCAAGCTGCCTGTCCCAATGTACAAGCTGATTAAATGTTCCTGATATTCTAACAGGATAAATTCTTCCCTGTACCGGCTGAGGACGGGATTCTATATTATAATTAACCGAAAATGACGGATAACTTTTATCTTTCCACTGGCGGTAGCCTACATATTCATAAAACGCGTTAAAAGGAATGCGGTATGGCTCACGTATTCCGAACGCGTCGCGGAAATCATGAACCTCGTGCGCTTCTGCATGCCATCTTTCACCGACCTGCAAAGCTCTGTCAGGAAAAACAGGAACATTGCGCACAACCGGCATATAGTACTGCGGATCTATTGTAAGGCGTCCGAGTTTATCGCGTTCAAATACTGAATCATATTCCCTGTTCCATTGAAACGATGTTGACGCATTTTGATCTCTGGACTGTGAATCATAAATTACGCGTTCGGAAGTCTGAAAAACCGCCCTGTGGAGGCCTTTTCCGTCTCTTACATCAGTAACGTCAACAGCAACCCTGTTAAGTATTTCTGCGCGGTGGCTTAATACATTATTAATTAAAACAGCCTGATCTACCTTTGATAAAATTCTGTATTGATCGCCTGTAGTGTGCCTAAATTCAAAAACTTCCGCTGTTAAATTTAAAGAAACAAGCGAGAACACTATCGAGAACCCTATTAACTTAAACAAGGATAAAGTTCTTGTCATTTTTATTCTCCGTTAAATTCATATCTAAGCACAGAGCTGTCCAATATAAATGCAACCCTGCCTTGAGATAAAAGACTGCGGTTTTCTTCCGAAGAAATTATCAATAAAGCGTCGTTTCTGTCAATTATAAGATCTGTCGGAGAAATACCAAATACTCCGCGCGCAAAAATCCGCAAAGGTCTTTGTCCTACAACTTCCTGCAGTTCCGGCGAAAGACCGGATGGATGGTTACTCTGAAAAATACTTTGCATTGCAGAATATTTTACCATTGCAGAATTACGCGGATCGACTGTGTTTCGTTCATAGATAAGGTTCATTTCGCTGTCCCAGATTTTTGGAAAAAGACAAGGTATAGGAAGCGCTGTGCTTCTCATGCCATGAACCGGAAGATTCTCTGCCGCGATAATTATTATACCTGTGTACTGTGCGGAAGAAACAGGATTTAATGTTCTTGTTACAGGAGCGGGACGGTTGTGACGCATAAGAGCGGAACTTATATTTAAAAGCGAGATTGTATGAGAAGCGGAAATGCTTCGCATATCAGGGGAAAGCGCGGGAGCTACAGAAGAAGCGCCGAGAGCGAGGGTTTCTATTTCTGCAAGTGTAAAATCGCCTCTTTCTACAAGATCGCCTATAGTAGAAGATGAATCTACCTGTATCGATAAAATACCGGGTCTAATCAGGTTTACATAACTTTCCCTCAAAAGTGATTCTCCCTGAGATCTCCCTGCAGGAAGCCTAACCCCTGCCGAAATTAAATCAAGCGAAACCCGGGCGTTTATTTGATTGATGTCCCAATCTACAGCCCCGTTAATGCCGGTTTTTAACTGTCCAAAAGCCGCTATTGGGGTAATTATTATCAATAATATGATCAGTTTTTTAAACATTACTCTATTATCGGCACTCTTAGGGTTCTTCCTGTATTGAGTATATCAGTTAATTGCATGCCGTTTGCTTCTGCCAAAGCCTGCGGGGTTGTGCCGTACCTTCTGCTTAAAGACCAGAAAGTTTCTCCCCTTTGTACAACATGCATCCCGGGTGTCCTCTGAACCGAAGGAGCGGCAGCGGCTGACCTTTGCGGCGCGGCTGTCTGAGCAGCCGAACCCGATCCTGCTCCCGTCAAGGCGGGAATAACCACTGTTTCTCCAAGTCTCAGGTAACGTCTGGAAATCCCCGGATTGTGCTGTTCTATCATAGCGACGGAGGTTCCGTAGTTTCTGGACATTGACCATAATGTATCGCCTTGTCTTACAACATGGTAATGATACCGGATCAATCTTAAATCTTCGCGTTCCAGTATTTCTGTTACAAGTTCCATATATTCTGCCGGTATTTTCAGCCTGTGATTGCTGTCCAGAGGAGTAATACCGTGTATAAGTTCCGCGTTTAGGCGGCGCATTAAAGCGCGGTCAATGCCTGCTTCGTCAGCGATAATATCGATAGAAACCTGACGCTGAAGCGGAATGTCTATCCATTCGAATCTTTCATGCCAGACATTTAAGCCAAATCTTCTCGGCTGCGAAACGACATACGAAACGGCGATTAATCTCGGCACAAAATTTATTGTTTCCGGCCTTAAATCCCTTCTGCTGCTTAATTCCCAATAATCGTTTCTACCTGTTCTCTGAATCGCGCGGGTCACTGCTCCAAGACCGCTGTTGTAGGCGGCAAGCGTCAGTTTCCAGCAGCCGAGCCTTCTGTGTTCGTCTTCGAGCTTTTGCAAAGCGCCTTTTGTTGATTTAATAAAATCACGTCTCTCATCGACAAGATCAGAAACCTTCATGCCATAAGGCGAAATACTGTTCATCATAAACTGCCAAAGCCCCATAGCTCCCGAGCGGCTTCTGGCTGTTATTTGAAAGCCGGATTCAATAATCGGCAGATAGATGAGTTCCGGCGGTAAACCCCTTTGTGTAACTTCTTCTCTGATAAAGGGCATATAAATACTTGCGCGGTCTAATACCGCGTTTAGCATAGCAATGCCGCTCGGGCTTGAGTACTGAGCAATATAGTGCTGTGTAAGCGGCTGTTCCAGCGCTTTTTGCGTTAATAGAGAATTATGGGCAGGTTCAAATTGAAAAGAAGATGAAAGCGATTGAACGGGAAGAGAAGCGTCGGGTCTTGATGAACGAAGAGGTCTTTCGAAAACTTCCGTTTCAGCTTCGGCTTCGAACGCCCATGATAAATTTGCGCACAATATTAATATTAAGAGAATTACCACGGATTTCTGCTGTCTTGCGGGCAGCTTGGAGTAACACTGAGAAAAAAAGGGTTTTTGAATTATAACTCTGCGAAACTCTGTGTCCTCTGTGGTAAAAAATCTTTGCTTCAAAATTTTTCTCCGTAATAAATACCTGCCCATTCCCAGCGTCCGTGTATATCCGGATCCTGCGGGAAACTTATCTTTCTAAAATACAGATACCATGTATTTAATGATATAGACCAGCCTGTTGTTCTAAGAAATGCTTCATTTGCATTGGATGATGCGTCAAGAGTAGGCGCGTATCTGATATTGTTGCCGTACATAAACTGCGCAAGGTTAAAGGCAGTCATTCTTACATTGTCGGCTTCTGTCTGCTCCCATGACCTTGCAAAAAAGTTCACTTTTGCCTGATAACGCATAAGTGTCCATGGATTATTTTCGTCTATCGCTTCTTCTACAGATCTTCTTAAAGCGGGCAGGCTTTCGAAAGTCCAGTCTTTGGCAGACCTGCTAAAGTCTACCTGATGTCTTGCGTACTGGTCGGCGTTCTGAAAACCCGGTACAACAGTCCCTGTAAACGGAAGATAAGCCGCATATGCCGCAATCGCGCCGTTCCAGTCGCCCACCCGTTCGCAGGCCTGGCCAAGCATAAAATAAGCGACGCCTAAATCAATTTTATCCGGAAACCTTGTAATTAATTCATTGTAATACCAGACTTGGTGCTGTGGATTATCGTTTAGATTAATTAGATATCTTAAACAGACAAGATGAATTGATTCGTCATTTATATATAAATCCGGATAATTTTTTACAATAAGGTCAAAATACAATGCAGCTATAGGTTCAGAATTCTGCTGAAGAAAAGCGTACGCAATCATCAGGTAATAATAGCTGTTATACGGATTTGCAGGGTCATTAATGATTACCGCGCTTAAATAGTGCGTAAGCCTTTCATAGTCCCCAAGACGGGCAAAACTGGCTGCAATTTCCCTGTTTACAGCGAATTCGCCTTCGCTTCCGGGCTCTTCCAAACTTAAAAGGGTGAATAATTCTATGAATTTTTCTCTATTTTCACTGTTACCTGTGATATAGTATGGATCAACACCTGACAAATTTCCTTTGCCCGACATGCCGCACGATACAATTGATACAATTATTATTAAAACCGGGAAAAAAACAGCAAAATATATAAAAAGTGCGGGTTTTCTTCTTGTATCCATTGTTTATAATACTATCATTATGTTATGATTTTGTATATATCTATTCATTCGGATAATAAAAAGTGGTAATAAATTTCTGCAAAATTGCATTTATATATGTATTTTTTTCCCTTATTATTCTGTCCTGTGGAACAGGCGGCGCGGTTGTCCCTGATGATACTGCTGATGTTGTCCAGCAGGGAGGCGGTCTTGCCGATGAAATTCGAGGTTTAACAGAGTCCGGCGTTTTATCTTCTATGCTTAACGCTTTGGAGCTTATCCGCAGCAGAAATTTAAGCGGCAATGAATTCGGCAGAACAATGAGCGGGATTAATGTGCTTTTTATAAGGCTTGTTTATCCCGATACTCTCGCAAGGCTTCCTTCGCTCGATCTTCCGCAGACTTCTGTCTACACAAGGATAATAAGAGAAGGTGAAAGGGGCGTTTATACCCGTCCTTCCGAGGCTTCGGTCGATTTTTTTGAACATATTCTGCCTTTTTTATCGATAAACGCGCAAACTTCGCAGGAAACGCTTCAATTTGCTTTAAGAGATCTCGAAAAAGCCGCCGGTTTGCGTCAAAATTCGATCTTACCTCCCTATTTAACAGGTTTAATTCACGAGAGAGCGAGAAGGTTTCCGCAGGCGGAGGCTGCTTACAGAAGAGCATATGAAATTTCCAGCGAATGTTACCCTGCGCTGGCTGGTATTGCCAGAATAAGAAGGCTTACAGGAAATACGCGCGAAGCTATTACAATGTTCTCCGATTTAGCTATTCGTTATCCTGACAGTATAGAAATCAGGCGGCAGCTTGCGATTACTTATTTCGAAAACCGTGACTGGTCAAGAGCGTTATCCGCTGTTGATGAAATTTTAAGAATAGAACCGAGAAACGGCGATTTTTTGCTTTTAAAAGCGGCAATTCTTATCGAACAGGGTCAGTTTTCGCAGGCAAACTCGTCTTTGGATACGTTTGTTTCGATAGATCCAAATAACAGATCGTATTTGTTTATGCGGGCAAGGGTTCAGGCCGAAGGAAACCGCAACCGCGATTCTGCCTTGAATTATCTTCGTTCAATTTTGCGCGCAAATCCTGATGATACAGAAGCGCTTGTTTATGCCGCGACTCTTTTAATGGAATCATCAAGACCTGCAGATCAAGCCGAAGGCAGGGAGCTTTTGGACCGTTTAAGAAGGGTGTCAGGCTCTTCTGTAGAGGTTTTGAGTTTAAGCCTTAGAGATGCGGTACGCCGTGAAAACTGGAACGAAGCTCAGGGTTTGTTAACCCGAATTCTTACAATGAGGCGTACTGTTCAGGATTTGACCGACGGCTACTATGTCGAACGCGGTTTGGGCAACAATACGAGGGCTTTGAGTTTTGCCCGTGAATTGTATGAACGGGATACTAACAATAATGATTTTATAATTATCTATATATCTGCGTTGATCGATAACGGCAGAAGAGACGAAGCAGGCCGTCTTTTAGAAGCCAGATTGGCTTCTACTCCGGGCGGACCTGTAAAAAGCCGTTTTTTCTTCCTTAGAAGCCGTTTGCAGACAACGCAGGAAGCCGCTCTGGGTGATTTGCGCTCAAGCCTTTTCGAAGACCCAAGAAACCTTGATTCGCTCATTGCGACCTTTCTTATTTACCATAACAGGAGGGAAGAGCGCCGGGCGGTTCATTACCTAAGGCAGGCTCTCGCTATTTCTCCCGACCATCCTCAGCTTAGGCCTTATGAGAGGGAATATGCCTCTCTTCTTGGAAGAAATTAGGAAAATAGCTTATAATTAGAATATATGCCCAGTAAAAGAAACAGGCTAAGCGACAAATTTATCAAATTCTCGATAGGCGCAAAGCTGGTAACGATTATTACGATTTTGATTCTTATATCTCTTGGGGCGACTACCGCTGTTATTACATACGATGTAGGGAGTAAATACGAACATAACATTCTGATAAATCTTGGAGAAACTCACCGGCTTGTATCTAGGGAAGTTGAATCTATCTTTACAAATATTAGATCTAATTCTCAGATGGTAATAAATATTATCAACGAAGCGGGAGCAGACTCAAGGCTTGCAGAAAATACATTATCGTTTTTCTTTAATCAAAATGAACAAATAGCAGCTATTACTTTTCTTGCAGAAGATAATCGACCACGTATTATTCCCAATAAAGATTTTTTTAGCAAATTAGAAAGAAGAGCAAATATTTCTTTTGTTGAATCGTATTATGAAAAAAATAAAAATTATTTTTTAGCCAATGAATCTTTTCTTTTAAATGCTTCGGAGGATTTAAAAGAAGACATGCTGGCGATGTTTTTTTATATGGACGGAGTCGGCACAGTTTCTGTGCTTTATGCTCCGGAGAATATAAACAAAAATTTTGCTTCCAGTTTAAATCCTTCGCTTCTTATAAACAATGAAGATAGGGTAATTATATCTGCAGCTGATTGGGATTTGGGAAAAAATTATTATCACAAGAAGTATGTCCGTGATTTTCGTACGTTAGGTTCTACAGAGCCTTTATATTATGATGAAGATGATGATATTAAATATTTCATTCGTTGTAGTAAGCTGAGTTTTGGTGATTCTGTTATTATTACCAGAATGGAATTTGGTAAAATTGCCGAACTTATCAACGATATTATGCTTTTTAATATTTACACAGCATCTATTGTTGTTTTTCTTGCCATAATGTTTATTTGGTTTTTCTCCAAAACTATTTCTTCTGCCTTAAAAATTCTGTCTAATGCAGCGCGTCAGATAGAAGGCGGTTCTTTTGAACTTAATTTAAAACCAAAAAGCAGGGATGAAATCGGATTTTTAACGACAAGTTTTCAGCGGATGAGCAAAGCGCTTAGTATTTTTGGAAGATTTGTAAACCGTGAGATTGCAATAAAAGCTATGCGCGGCGAAATTAAACCGGGCGGGCTGCCTAAGCATGCCACAGTATTTTTCTCTGACATACGCGGCTTTACAGAAAAATCCGAAAACTTTACAAAAGAGTTTGGCGGGGAAGCCCCTGATAAAATAGTTTTTTGGCTTAATAATTATTTAACCCAAATGGTTGACTGCGTAGAAAAAACAAACGGCGTAGTAGACAAATTTATCGGAGATGCTGTAATGGCGCATTGGGGTACTGCCTATACAGCGGGCAGTCCTGCAAAGGACGCGTTTAACGGCGTTAAAGCCGCTCTAATGATGCGCAAAGCTCTTATTGAATTAAATAAAATGCGCCGCCCCGGTGATCCTGCAGATCCGCCGATTTGTATCGGCTGCGGGTTAAACACAGGGATCGTAACTGCAGGGCAAATAGGTTCTGACCTACGCATGGAATATACAGTTATCGGAGATCCTGTTAATCTTGCTTCGAGAATAGAAGCGTTAAATAAACCGCTAGGGACAGATATATTAATTTCTGAGAGTACATGGAATCTTGTTAAATACTTTTTTATATGCGAAGAAATGCCTTCTGTTACAGTAAAAGGAAAAGAAAAACCGGTAAGAATATTTGCAGTCGTAAATCATGTTTCTGTAACATCGGGTCCAAAAACGCTTGCAGAAGTAAGAGAACTTTTAGGAATCGAAGCGCCGGATGTTTCTAAAGCGGATTTAGACAGTGATGAAAAAAAATATAAAATTGGAACAGACAATTAACGGAGTTGTTTAATGAGTGACACGGTAATTGTTGAACGGCGGAAAATCTCACGTACACCTTTAGATATGTTTGTAATAGTGTTTTGCCTTTCCGGGGCTTTGTCAGGTGCTGCTTTATTATATAGTAATATTAATAAAACGCTTACTTCTTCATCAGAAGAAGCAGGTGAAATTTTAAGTTCAGAAAAAGAAGTAATTCGCATGCTCGGCGGAAGTTTTCTTACTGACAGATTATCCAAAGGTTCTACTTTTTATTATGGAGACATAATTAGTGTAGCATCTATGTCTTCTGCAAGACTGGATATGTTTAATAAGGGTATTTCGCTGAATCTAAAGGAATATGCAGTTTATCTTGTAGAAAAGGATAAAATCGAAATTACCGGAAATTTTACTATTTTGAGTAACAGTAAAACTGTTTTGAATATTAATGGCAGAGATGTGATTGTAAATCCTGGAGACGAAATATTAGGTGTTTACGAAGAAGATAAAGACAACGAAGATGTTAAAATAGTTTTTCTTGCCTTAACTGGTAATCCGCAGATAATAATTGACGGAGAGGAAAGAGAGATGTCCAAAGAAATACCTATTGTCTTTGATTCATCAAACAATATTGTTTTAAAACCAAGTTTAATAATGCGTGAGCCGCAAAACAATGCGCGTTTTTTAAAAAGACCACGAGCGCTAGGAGAAATTGAGTTTATATGGGCAAGCAGTAACTTGCAGCCGGAAGAGCTTATATTAGAAATAGCAAGCGATCAAAACTTTTCTGTAAATCATAGACGCATACGTGATCCGCAGTCCGGCTTGCGTGAACCGCTGGATTCTGGAATATGGTTCTGGCAGATGGTATACAATGACACCGTGCTTTCATCGGGGCGTTTGTCCGTAACTGAACCTTCGCCGCCTAATTTAATAAGACCATTGCAGAGACAGATCTTTACTGCCGAGGAAGATCTTGATGAAGTGCGGTTCAGCTGGTCAAGAATAGGAGACGCTGATTATTATGTTTTACAAATTTCGAGCACAGAGGATTTTAGCGGGCAAATAATTAAACGTGAACCGTCGACAACATCACTATCATTATCAATTTCTGAAATCGGTGTTGGGACATGGTACTGGCGCGTAAGAGCAGAATATCCTTCTGTATTTAGAGGTTCTGCCGGTTTTTCACAAATTTATTCGTTCTTTATAGAAAGACCAGCGTCTGCTGCAGAAAGGCAGCCGCAGGAAACAGCGCAGGCAGAAGAGTCTGTTATTAGAGAAGAACAGCAAGCCGCCGAAGAACAACAGGTTAGAGAACCGCCGCCTGCACAGCCGGTAGAACTGTCGCCTCTGCCGCCTCCGGGAAACAGGCAGCCTGCTTCCGGTTATTATGCAGGTATAGAACAGTTTAGGCAGAGACCAAACATTATCTTTAGCTGGAACGCGGTCAGCGGCGCTAACGGATATATAATTACATTTTATAGGGATGTTTATCCGCGGCCTCAGCAGATATTCCAGGATGTAGTTAGAAACAGATTAACCTATACGTTAGAGGATTTTAGTTTATTCGAAAGCGGCAGTTATATCTGGGAGATAGAAGCTGTTCAGTTTGATAATATGGGAAGAATTATCCGCGGGGGAAGAAGAGAACGAAATACATTTACTTTCGATGTTCCGCGCCCTGGACGTGTGCAGACAAGAGATGTGGGGACTTTATATGGCACCGAATAATATTAATAAACATATTTTTTTAACAGTTTTAATTCTCCTGTTCGCTTCATTAATGCTGTATGCAGAGGATGAGCTGCCTGTCTCTGGATATGAAATCAGAGATGACGGTACGCAAATACGCATTTTTCAGCATCTTGTATGGGAAAAAGAAGAACATGCCGTTCGTTATGAAGTTGAAATTCAGGTTTATCGCAATAATGAGTATGTTCGTTTTGACAGAATTGAAACAACAGATCAAATTTATACTGTTTCATTGCCGCCGGGCAGATACCGTTATAGAGTAACTCCGATTGATTTACTTAGGCGCAGAGGAGAAACATCCGAATGGAGAGAACTCCCGATTCTCACGGCTTTTCAGCCGGTTATAAACAGGGTTTCTCCTGTCGAATTTTTTCTGGATTTACGCGCAGAGAGAATTATAACCATAACAGGCGAAAACTTTATAGAAGGCGAAACTTCGGAGATTTATTTATTTAAGGGGGATGTAAGGATAAACCCCGAAAAAATTACTTTTGTTGATACACAGACTATCGTTGTTGTATTTAATGACAGAGAATTAATAGAGGGAACATTTGATCTATATGTTCAAAATCCCGGCGGTCTTGCAGCTGTATTTAACGGCTTTTATATCACTTACCGTAAACCTTTTGATTTTTTCTTAAAGGCGGCATTTATGCCGGTGTATCCTATTTATGGTGAGATGTATAATTATTTTGGTTTTAATCCGTTTTTGCGGGGCGGGTTTATTAGTCTGGAAGTTACTTCTTCCAAACAGGGCTATTTAAACAGCGGGGTGGAATTTCATGTTTCTTCTGCCTATTTAAATGATATTGGAGACGGGGTTTTAATTACAGATATCCTCATAAATCTGGTATTGCAATTTAGGTTTAATCATAGGCGTAATGCGTTTACATTTCGTTTTGGCTGCGGAGTGTCTTTCATAGATGGTTTTGGAAATTATGAGATGAACGATGCTACTATAAATATGGGTCTTGGCGCTTCGTTTTTATTCCTTTTTTACGGCAATTTTTACCTCGAAATGGGCGTAAATTACTCTCATTATCTAACAATAAACGACCCATTTGGGCTGTTAAAGCCCTGGGTAGGCATTGTTCTTCAATTTTGATTACCCCCTTGAATAATATCCTCTATTTGTGCTATAGTGCTGTAAATTCACTATTTAAGGATGTTTTTCATGATTGATGCATTTACTTTTCCGTTACTTATGGGTGCGCCTGCAGGAGCAGAAGCTACGCAAGGAGACGCTATAATGGCTTTTCTCCCCTTTATCGCTATAATCTTTATTTTTTACTTTCTTATGATCAGGCCGCAGAACAAAAAACGCAAAGAAACCGAGAAAATGATTGCCGCTCTTAAAAAAGGCGATAAAATTGTTACTATTGGCGGACTCTACGGAACAATTCAGAGTGTTAAAGAAACAACTGTAATTATTAAAGCCGACGATAATGTAAAACTAGAGTTTCTGCGAAGCGCGATTTCCAGTGTAATATCACAAGGAAGAGACGATAGAAACGAAGACAGAGACGAATCCGAAAAACAATCCTCTGATTCCGGAGAATAAAATGAGTAAACGCTATAGATTAATCATCTTAATGATTGTGCTGGGGGTCAGCTTTCTTTTTCTCTGGCCTTCGGTTCGCTGGTATTTTTTTACCCCCATCGATAAACAGGCGTTGGCGCAGAATACCAGACAGCAGATAAAAGTAAACGCTAATCAGGCAGCTCAGGCTGACTGGCGGCGTTTGATAGTTCTCGCTGATGAAAAACTTTCTGACGCCGAGGGTATTCTTCCCGAAGATATGGAATTTTTAATTCCTATTGCAAAGAGAAGATACCAAAGACTTAAAATGCCTATCCCTGATGTATGGACTGCAAGAAACACGCTCTTGGCTTTTGATACCAGAAGACAGGCGTTCGAAGCCATAGAACAAAGATACGCAGAAGAAGTATTCGGCTTAAAGGATTTGCAGAGAAACGCTGTTAAGCTTGGATTGGATCTTTCCGGCGGTTTAAGCATTGTGCTGCAGGCAAATATGGAAGCGCTTGCACGAAGGCTTGATCGTCAGTTAACCGAAGATGATCGAGTTGACGCAATGAACCGCGCTTTAGAAGTTTTAAACAGCCGAATCGATCAATTTGGTCTTACAGAACCGATTATCCGCCGCCAAGGGCCGGATCAAATATATGTAGAAATTCCCGGAACAGCAGACCCGGAGAGAATTAATGATATTATTATGGGCAAAGGAAGCCTTACCTTCCATTTAATGGACGAAGAAGCAAACGCGGCATTTGCCCGCTATTACAGAAGCAATCCTGCAGAAACATTTGACGCAAACGGCAATCTTCGCGAACCTTGGGTGATTCCTCCCGATACGATGGTTCTTGGTATTTTCGAAAAAGATAGGTTCGGGCTTGATGAGCAAAAAGTCGATGCATTCGGCAACTTGGAATATATCGTTGTAAAAAGAGAAATTGGACTTGACGGCAACTATATAGAAGACGCATCGGTAGAACGAAACAGCATGTCAGGCAAACCGGAAATTTCTTTTAGATTAAACAGCGAAGGCGGCAATATTTTCTATAGCCTTACATCAGCTAACATAGGAAGGCCTTTGGCTATTGTATTGGACAACAAAGTTAAATCCAGTCCTAATATTAATGCCGCTATCCGCGAAAGAGGGAGTATCTCCGGCGATTTTACTCAGGAAGAAGCTGACAGCCTCGCTCTTGTTTTAAGAACAGCGGCTCTGCCTGTAGAACTTGATGTAGTAAGTCAGCAGAGTATCGGAGCTTCGCTCGGTGCAGATAAAATTCAGCAGGGTTTATATGCGCTGCTCGGCGGTATCGCTCTTGTCTTCTGTTTTATGCTTATTTATTACAAAGCTGCAGGCATTAACGCGATTATTGCGCAGTTATTAAACTTTTACATTATGTTCAGCGTGCTTTCTGCTCTTGGATTTACATTAACATTACCGGCTATTGCAGGTTTTATTTTAACGATTGGTATGGCGACAGACGCAAACGTAATTATCTTTGAACGTATGAAAGAAGAAATGCGGCTTGGCAAGTCAAGAAGAGCAGTTGTAGAAGCCGGCTTTGGCAAGGCATTCTGGGCGATTATGGACTCTAACATTACAACATTTATCGCGGCGCTTTTCCTTTCTCAGCTTGGATCGGGTCCTATCAGAGGGTTCGCAGTCAGCCTTTCTATCGGGGTATTCTCGTCTGTCTTTACAGCCCTTTTTGTTTCGCGCCTCATCTTTGACTTTGGCACCGATGTTCTGCGAAGCAAAAATCTTTCTGTAAGCTGGACAACCCGCATACAAGACACCTCTGATTTTCGTTCGGCGCCCAGCCGCACAAAGGCGGTAACATTATGAAAAAACTAATTCGTTTTTCTAAATTTTTTATTCCTGCAGCGGTTATTTCATGTTTTCTTGCCGCCTTTAGTATTTTTGGTTTTATTTACAATAACGGGTTTTCGCTTGGCGTAGATTTTCAGGCTGGTCTTATTCAGGAAGTGCAAGTTGCGCCGACCGCTCTTAGCCTTCGCTGGCATGGCGCTTCTAACGCGACTTTGCGGCATAACCGCGGCGGTATCGAAATTCTTATTTCCGGCGCCGGCGCAGATAATAGACACTCGTTTTCTTACGGCGACTACACAACAATCGGCTCTCTTTCCAATGCAATAAAAGAACAGCTCGAAGAAATGGAAATATTTATGCCGGCAAATCAGGGAGTTAATACCCAATGGCTTGTTTTTAGTTCGCAGAGTAATCCGTATTTAAGCAGTACGCCTTTTGTTATTCATTATCTCGAACCTAACAGCGTTCCAATAGATATTTCTGATGTCAGAACAGCTATGGCAGGTTTTAGTCAGGGTGTTTCTGTGCAGAATCTCGGCGTTCCTTCTGACAAGCAGTTTATGATTCGTGTAGAAGATAAAGAAGAAGGACGCGTAACCTCAAACGAAATTGTTCAGATACTGGAATCATATTTTGGCGCTGGTAATATTGCTGTGCTTCGTTCTGATTATGTAGGTTCGCGCTTTTCTAAGGATTTGACGGATCAAGCAGGCGTATTAATTTCTCTTACGCTGTTAATAATTTTAATTTATTGTTCTATTCGCTTTAGGCTGCAGTATGCGGTCGGCGCTGTAATTGCGATTATTTACGATGGTCTTGTTATGATTGCTTTTATGGTATGGACACGCATGGAATTTACTACGCTTAGTATTGCCGCGATTCTTACGATACTTGGGTATTCTACCAATAACACAATTATTTTCTTTGACCGTGTCAGGGAAAACCTTCGTATGAATCCCGATACTTCATTTAATGATATAATTGATATGTCGCTTACTGGAATTTTGGGACGTACAATTATTACTACAGCTTCTACAATGCTTGCAGTATTGGCGCTGTTTATCTTTACAGCAGGCTCGATGAAAGACTTTGCTCTTGCTCTGCTTGTTGGTATGACTTCTGGCGTTTACACTACATTGTTTATAGTTTCCGGTTTTGTTTTGATGTGGGAAAAACAAAAGATTAAACGGGAGAAAAAGAAACTGGCTGTAGGATAGTGAATGTAGTCCGTGCAAAAGTTCTTGGTTTCTGTATGGGTGTGCGCCGCGCCGTAGATTTAACGTCTATGGAGGCGCGCAAAGGTACAGGCAAAGTTTATACCCTTGGTCCTTTAATTCATAACCCAAGGGTATTAGCCGAGCTAAAAGAAATCGGAGCGCCTTCTGTTAATTCTCTCGATGAAATAAAAAAATTAAACAAAAACTGTTCTGTAGTTATCCGCGCGCATGGAGTTAAACCGTCAACAGAGATCGAACTGCATAATATAGGAGCGTATGTAGTTGACGCTACATGTCCAAATGTTAAAGCAAGTCAGTTAAAAGCAGAAGAGTTAGCGCGCGCGGGGTATTGCCTTTTTCTTGCAGGAGAAGCAAACCACGCAGAAATAGAAGGAATTATCGGTTATGCGCATTCGGGCGGCTTATCGGCTGATTTGTATAGCTGTTTTTGCGAAGCTGTATCCAATGCGGCAGAAGCGGGAAAAGCTGCAAAAAAACTCTATGGTATTAATAGTAATGCAAAAACAGCTTTAATCGGACAGACTACGATTTCTGAAAAAGAATATCTTGCAATCAGCGAAGCGGTTAGAATGTTTTTTCCTAATCTGGAAGTTATTAATGCAATCTGTTTGGCAACAAAAGAGAGGCAGGATGCTCTTCGCGATTTATTGGATCTGGTTGACGGCGTGATCATAGCGGGCGGAAAAGAATCCGCAAATACGCGCAGGTTGTTTGCAATTGCAAAAGAGAGCGGCAAACCTTCTGTTTTAATCGAAGACGCGTCAGAAATTTCTATAGAATTATCAAAAGAATTTTTAAAACTAAAAACAATTGGTCTTTGCGCCGGCGCCTCTACGCCTGATTCTGTAATTGACGAGATAGAAACAAAACTGGCTGCAATAGGTTAGCAGATACGGCTAAGAGGTTCACGCAGAGACACAGCGACACAGAGAAGCACGGAGTCTGCTAGAAGCTTCGCTGCACAAGATTCTCTGTGTTCTTTGTGCCTTGGTGCCTCTGTGTGAGGTCTTCCTCTTTGCTCCTCAGTCTAGATCTTCAAGATTATACGGAGTTTCCTGATACACATAATTAAGCCAGTTATCAAAAAATAAATTTGCGTGCGCTCTCCAGCGGACAACCGGCGTCTTAGACGGATCATTATCAGGATAATAATTTTTTGGCATTTCTATCGGTAAGCCTTTTGATATATCGCGGCGGTATTCTTTATCTAAAGTAAGAGGATCGTATTCCAGATGTCCGCTGACATAGATTTCCCTGCCTTCGCGCGCGGTTATAATAAATACGCCGGCTTCGTCAGTTTCTGATTGAATCGTAAGCCGCGGCTCTTTTGCAGCAGCGTCTCTAAAACTTGCCGTGTACCTTGACTGAGGAGCAAAAAACTCATCATCAAATCCGCGGAATAGCATATTGTTATGATCATTAATTGTATGCGGAAAAACGCCGGAGAGTTTTTTTTCGAGGGCATATTTACCAATACCGTAAAGATGATAAAGACCAGCCTGCGCGCCCCAGCAGATATGAAGGCTGGAAAAAACATTTTTTTGAGAATAATCGATAACAGCAGTAAGTTCGTCCCAATAATCTACTTCTTCAAAAGGAAGAGTTTCTACCGGCGCGCCTGTAATAATTAATCCGTCAAAACGCACTTTCATAGCAATAATATCTTTTGCGCTGATGTAGAATCTTTCAAGGTGTCCGGGCGGAGCGTTTTTTGACGTATGGCTCCCCATTCTTAAAAAAGTAATATCCACTTGCAGAGGACTGTTTCCAAGAAGCCTTAAAAGCTGAATTTCTGTATCGATGGTCGTAGGCATAAGATTAACAATGCCGACCCTCAAAGGCCTTATATCCTGTTTTTCTGCGCGATCGGCAGTCATAACAAAAACCCTCTCTTTCGAAAGAGCGTCATAAGCGGGCAGTTCTCTGGGTATTTTTATTGGCATAATAACCTCTGTTTCATGCCTTATTTCTATCATATTTCTTAAGAAATATCCACATTAAACTTGACAGTTTAAAATGAAGAGCAATATAATGAATCTAAATGAAAACAATATTTGTCGTTGACGATAGTGATACAAATTTATCCATGGCTGAGGCTGTATTAGAAGATAACTATCGGGTAATGACAATGCCGTCCGCGTCAAAAATGTTTACTCTTTTAGAGAAAGTAACGCCGGATTTAATACTTTTAGACATCGAAATGCCCGAAATGGATGGTTTTGAAACCATTCAAAAGTTAAAAAACGGCAGCTTATGGGCAGAAATCCCGGTAGTTTTTTTGACCGGCCGCGATGACTCAGAAGTCGAAGCCCGCGGGCTCGAGTATGGCGCTGTAGATTTTGTAACAAAACCGTTTTCCGCTCCTGTTCTTTTAAACCGCATAAAGACCCATCTTAATATCGACGAAATTATCCGCGAACGGACTTTTCAGCTTCATAGGCTGCAGAACAGCATTGTCGCAGTTTTAGCGGATATGGTAGAAAATAGGGATAAGGGAACCGGCGGTCATATCGAACGTACTTCGGTTTATATAAAAATATTAATAGAAGAGATGAAAAACAGAGGCGTATATGCCGAAGAAATCCGCGGATGGGATGTTGATAAAATAATCTCTTCCGCGCGAATGCACGACCTTGGTAAAATTTCCATTACGGATGTTATTGTCAATAAGCCGGGCAAACTAACAGATGATGAATATGATGTAATGAAAAGCCATGCAATGGAAGGCGAAAGAATAATTGACGAAATTATTGCAAGAACAGGCGAGGGTGACTTTTTGCGTAATGCAAAATTATTTGCAGGCACTCATCACGAAAGATGGGACGGCAAAGGTTATCCGCGCGGACTTAAAGAACAGGAAATTCCCCTGCAGGGAAGAATAATGGCGATTGTTGATGTTTATGATGCGCTCGTGAGCGAGAGACCGTATAAGAAAGCGTTTACTGACGATGAAGCTGTAGATATAATAATGCAAAATTCTGGCACGCATTTTGATCCCGTCATTGTCGAAATATTTTATAATTCAAGGGAACTTATAAAAACGGTTAAGGCAGGTCTTTAGTGCCTTCTATAATTAAAAAAATGATAAATATTATAACTCACGCGCAGGTTTTGCTTGTTTTTATAGTATTTGCGCTTATGGTATTTTTTAGCTACAATTTTATGAGCGATATTGAACGCAAGCATTTAATTAAAAATGTAAATAATGCAATTAATAATGTCCAGACATATATAGAAACTGATCTATTAGAACCCGAAACAACGCTTGGCGTTATTGCAGAAAATGTCCGCAATATGATAATCAAAGGTTCGACGTCAGATGAAATATACAATTATCTTTTACAGACAACCGATTATTTATCATCCAATGAGCAGTTCATGTCAAAGACAATAGGTCTTTACGGATACTTTAATATTTATCAAAACAAATTTATTTCCAGTATTGGATGGACTCCGCCCGATGATTATGTTCCGGAATCACGTCCATGGCACAGGGCTGCAATTGACGCTAACGGAAAAGTCGGGCACACAGAACCTTATACAGACTTAGCGACAGGACAAACTACAATTGCTTTTGCGCGCGCGATTTTTGATAACGCAGGAAGGCTGCTGGGTATTGTATGCATGGATGTTGTGTTGGATAGAATCTGGGACTTTGCGGTTAATATAAGCGTAACAGATGACAGTTACGGGATACTTTTAGACAGGGATTTTAAAGTACTTGCTCATCCTCATCCTGCGTTTAAAGGAAGAGCTCTAAGCCAAATGAATGACGGACCTGCGATTCAGAGCGAATTATATATGGGAGTGGAAATTTCCGAGAGGCCTGCTACAGATTATAACGGAAAACCTTCTGTACTATTTGTAAGAAAATTAAAAAACGGCTGGTATATGGCTGTAATTGCATATTCAAAAAGTTATTATAAAAGCGTTAACGAAATTGGTTTTATTTTAATTGTGCTTGGAATTTCTTTTGCTGTTGTGTTAAGTATAATTCTTTTAAGCATGATTTACGGAAAAAGAAAAGCAGAAGAAAGAACCCAGATAATGCTTGACGCTATGCCGTTATGTGCAAACTTTTGGGATAAAAAATTCAATATTATCGACTGCAACAGCGAAGCGATGAAGCTCTTTGCGCTTTCCAGCAAAAACGAATATCTAGAAAAGTTTTTGGATCTTTCGCCTGAGTATCAGCCAGACGGAAAATTATCAATAGAGAAAGCGCAAGCGCTCGTAAAAAAAGCATTTGACGAAGGTCTATGCCGTTTTGAATGGATGCACCGCAAATTAAACGGCGAACTTATTCCGTGCGAAATTACACTTGTGCGCGTTAAATACAGAAACAGCTTTATGGTGTGCGGTTATACGCGTGATCTTAGAGAAATCAAAGTCATCATGGCAAAAATGCGCGAAGCGGATGAATGTACGCAGGTTTTATTTGACGCGACTCCTTTAAGCTGTTTAATGATAGATAATAAGTCAAATATTGTTGAATGTAATCAGGAAATTTTAAGGCTGTTTGGAATAACAGATAAAAGTGATTTTATAGAAAAACCGTACAGTTATTGGCCGGGGTATCAGCCGACAGGCGTTGAATCTAAAGATCAGATGAACAGGAATATTGACGAAGCGTTCGAAGAAGGATACTGCCGTTTTGAATGGATGCATCAAAAAAAAGACGGAGAGCAGATACCAACCGAAGTTTCTCTAGTACGGGTTAAGTTTAGAGGTGAATACGCAGTTGCCGCATATATAAGAGATTTACGCGAAGTAAAAGCGATGATAGCCGAAATGCGCAGGGCAGAAATTGCCGAGGAGAGCAGTAAGGCAAAGAGCGACTTCCTCGCAAAAATGAGCCATGAGATCCGCACGCCTATGAATGCTATTCTTGGTATAACAGAAATTCAGCTTCAGGATAATACGCTGCCGCTTGTAACAAGAGAAGCACTGGAAAGAATTTATAACTCAGGTGATCTTCTTTTGGGCATTATAAACGATATACTTGACTTGTCAAAAATAGAAGCCGGAAAACTCGAACTCTTCCCTGTAAATTATGAAATCGCAAGTCTTATTCATGATACTGTTAAGTTAAATATAATGCGTTACGAAAGCAAACCGATAGATTTTAAGCTTTCTGTAAACGAAAATGTACCTTCTACGCTTTTTGGAGACGAATTAAGAATAAAACAGATTTTAAATAATCTTTTGTCAAACGCGTTTAAATATACGCAGGAAGGTCAAATCGAATTACTGCTTTCTGCCGAAAAACAAGACGGTGAATCCGCCGCTAATCTTATTATCCGCGTAAGCGATACAGGTCAGGGGATGACGGCAGAACAAGTTAAAAAACTCGGCGATAAATTCAGCCGCTTTAACATGGAAGCAAACCGCAAAACAGAAGGCACCGGTCTTGGCATGAATATTACCCGCAACTTGATTCAGCTGATGAACGGAGAAATTTTTATAGAAAGCACTCCGGGAATGGGTTCTGCGTTTATGGTTCGCCTTCCGCAGGGCTGCATAGGCGCAGAATTGATAGGCAAAGAACTTGCAGATAACCTAATGAAGCTTAATTTAAAAAACACGATAAAGATGAGAAACGCGCAGATAAAACAGGAATTTATGCCTTACGGACGCGTTCTTGTTGTTGATGATGTTGAAACAAACCTGTATGTTGCCCGTGGATTGATGGCACCTTACGGAATATCGATAGATTCTGCAATGAGCGGTTTTGAAGCAGTAGATAAAATAAGAGAAGGTTCGATATACGATATTGTATTTATGGATCATATGATGCCGAGAATGGACGGTATCGAAGCGACAAAACTTATAAGAAGCTTGGGATACAATGAGCCGATCGTAGCGCTTACAGCAAACGCGCTTGCAGGACAGGCAGAAATGTTCCTTAGCAATGGTTTTGACGATTTTATTTCTAAACCCATAGATGTCAGACAATTAAACGGTATATTAAATAAACTTATTAGAGACAAGCAGCCTCCTAATGTACTAGAAGAAGCGCGCAAACAAAAGAACACTCTTTATGCGGCAGGCGGCCATAAAATAGCGATTGATCCTCAGCTGGCAGAATTCTTTGTCCGCGATGCAAGAAAAGCGGCAGCTTTTCTTCAGGCTATTTGCGATAATAATTGCCGCAGGGGCGACGATCTTTCGTCGTTTATTATTAACATCCATGCCATGAAGAGCGCGCTTGTCAATGTCGGAGAAAGCGACTTATCAAACAGAGCTTCGGAACTGGAACAGGCGGGAAGGGATCAGAATGCCGGCTTGATTTTATCATCGCTTCCGGGTTTTATGGAAGATTTAAATAAAATAATTGACAAGTTAAAGCCTCAAGATGAAGACGAGGCAGAAAAAGAACAGCACTATGATGATAACGATCGCGCTGTAATAAAGGAAAGATTACAGGCTATTCAGGATGCCTGCGCGTCTTTAAACAAAAAATCCGCAAAAGAAGCGCTTGCCGCTCTTAAAGAAAAGAACTGGTCCCGCAGTAATAAGGACAAACTCAGCGCCATTGCCGAGCACCTCTTACACAGCGAATTTGATGAAGCCGCCTCAATCGCCGCAAGCGTAGCTGAGGCGATAAATATATAAATACCTATCGGCTCGAGACTGCGAAGTCAGTCTCCAGCCGCCTCAATCGCCGCAAGCGTAGCTGAGGCGATAAATAAATAAATACCTATCGGCTCGAGATCGGCGAAGCCGGTCTTCTACCGTAAAAATAGTTGAAAATTATCGTAAATTCCAGCAAAAATTCAAAAACCCTATTGACAAAAATCCCAAAAAACAGTATTTTGTAGTCAGTATAGTTTTTCATTTAAAAAGAAGGGCTCAAAGTAACCCCTTAAGGGTTGCGGAGACCTTTTTTTTATAGTCAGGGGTTGAATATGCGGTATGCCGGTAATGATACGCAGGAAATTGTATCTATACGCGAACCGTTAGAGGCTGTTTTAAAGGGGTTGGGATTTGCTCTTTTAGAGCTGGTCGTCTCCAGACACCGCGGCAGCGTACAAGTCAGGATTGTTATTTATAACGGTTCAAGTATTGGTACGGATGACTGCTCTAAAGTGCACCGCGCTGTTATACCTCGCCTTGAGCTGGCATTTGAAGGTCAAGAGATAGTTCTGGAGGTTTCTTCTCCCGGAATTGACCGGCTTATTAAAGCCGCTGATGAGTTTGTCCATTATACGGGCAAGGGAGTACGGTGTTACCGTACCGATATTTCAGATTGGACGGCAGGAATTTTAGAAGCTGCCGATGAAGAAGGAATTTATATAAAAACAAAAGAAGGAAAAGTCAGTTTAAAGTTTGATATTATTGCAAAAGCAAGACTTGACAGCACAATAGCTGACTGAAAGTCTACTTGAAGCAAGTCTACTTGAGGCAAGTTTACTTGCAGTAAACAGGCTTACCCTTAATAGGAGGTGTAAATTGGGAACAGATATGTCGCAGGCAATTCGTCAGTTAAACCAGGATCGCGGTATTCCTGAAGAATTGATTCTGCGTACCATAGAAGATACTTTAATTGCCGCATATAAACATCGTTTTGGCAACGCAGATAATGCAGTTGTACAGTTTGATGAAGAAAATCTGGTAGTCTCAATATTTGCAAAGAAAAAAGTTGTAGAACAGGATGGAGTATATGATCCTGTAACAGAAATTGATTTAGAAGAAGCAAGGGAATTAAATCCTGATGCAGATATTGGCGATGAAATTTTGGTAGATGTAGATCCAAAAATGTTTGACCGCATTGCTGTTCAAAGCGCAAAGCAAAAAGCTCATCAGACAATAAGAGATATTCAAAAGGACAGTCTCTTTTCTGAATTTAAAGATAAAGAAGGCGAAATTATAATTGGTTATTACCAGAGAGAACGCAACGGCACCATTTATGTAGATCTTGGAAAAATGGAAGGTATTCTTCCTAAAAAATTCCAGTCTCCGCGCGAAATATATCATGTAAATGACAGAATTAAAGCGCTTATCGCAGAGGTAAAAAAAGATTCGTCAGGGCTTCAGATTGTGCTTTCCAGAACCCACACGGATTTTGTCCGCGCAATTTTTGAAATAGAAGTTCCGGAAATTTATGACAAAACCGTTGAGATCCATAAAATTGTACGCGAGCCGGGTTTTAGGACAAAACTTGCGGTTTATTCTAACCGTGAAGATGTAGATCCTGTCGGCGCATGCGTCGGGCTTAAGGGTATTCGCATTCAAGCTGTAATAAAAGAGCTGGAAGGCGAAAAGATCGATATATTAAAATACGATCCTGATCCGAGAAAATTTATCAAGAATGCGCTTTCTCCGGCAGAAGTCCGCGAAGTAATTATTCTTGACGAAGGAAAACATCAGGCGCTTGCAATTGTAAATGATTCGATGTTGTCGCTTGCAATCGGCAAACAGGGTTTAAATGTGCGCCTTGCAAACAGGCTTGTTGACTGGAATATCGATGTCAAAACAGAATCGCAGTTTGCAGAAATGGATATTACCGCAGAATCAAGGCGCGCTGTTTCTGAATTGTTCGGGGATACCGATTCGTATGATGACGAAATTTCTCGTATTATCGAGCTTCCGAATGTTGACAGCCGTGCGGCTCAGATACTTCTTGATAACGGCATTGATTTGATCGAAGACTTCTTAGCTTTAAGCCAGGAAGAGCTTGAATCAAAGGGATTAAATTCTTCTGAACTTGCGCAAATGCGAAAACTCATAGAAGAATATGTAGAAATTATAGAAGAAGAAACAATCGAAGACGAACAAGATTCAAAATCCTCAAGTGACGAAGGTGAAGAACCTGCAGAGGGCGAAGAATACGAATGTCCTGAATGCGGAGCCAAAATAACTGTAGACATGGCAACATGTCCTAGCTGCGGTATTGGCTTGAGTTTTGAATACGAAGAGGAGGAGGGACAATAGGATTTATGGCAGAAGACACTGACAAAACAAAAAAACCAAAAGCCCAGCTGATCAAACATTCTCCCGGAGAAGCGGATAATTCTGCAGGGAAAAATTCATCGGAACAGGGTGAGCGCCGCAAGGTTAAGGTAGTGGTAAAAAAACCGTCTCCTTCTGCGTCGAAAAAAACTCCGTCAAAAGTAGTTGTCAGTTCTCCTTCTGCAAAGTCACCTCACTCAAAAAAACAAAGTTCTGCATCTGATGATGCTTCTCGTGTAAGCGCGTTTCCGCAGGCAACACGTCCTGCCGCTGCAGCGGGAAGAGTAGGCGGTAAACTTGTAGGAAACTATGGTCATTCACAGCGTCCGCCGCGTCCTTCTCAGCCGCCAAGAAATAAAACAAACGACAGCGGTCCTCCAAACAGAGGAGGCTTTGGACAGCGTCAGGGCGGCGGTCAAGGTCAGGGACCAAGAACCGGATTCCAGCCCAGACAAGGTCATAGCGGCGGTAAACCGGGATTTGGCGGCGGATTTAACCGTCCGGCAGGCGGCGGAGGTCAACGCGGAGGAATGGGAGCGGCTCCGTCAGGACCAATCCCCGAAGGAAAGGGACCTGCAAAACGAAAATTTATTGCAAAAAAACCTGCATATAACAGAAAAGAAAAAGAACTCGAAATGGAGGAAAAGCTCCTTCAGACAAAAAAGAAGATCACGCATATTGCAAATCCTGTTCCAAAATCAATAGACATAATGGAAGTTATTTCTGTTTCGGAACTTGCGCGTAAAATGAATTTAAAAGCGTCTGACTTAATTCAAAAACTAATGAGTATGGGTCAGATGGTTACAATAAACCAGCAGATTGACGCTGACACTGCTACGATTTTGGCTGCTGAGTTCGGCGCTGATGTTAAAATTGTAAGTCTCTATGACGAAACAGTAATCGAAACATCATCTGACACAGATGCGATTTTACTTCCGCGTCCTCCGGTTGTTACAGTTATGGGACATGTCGATCACGGTAAGACAAAGCTGCTCGATGCTATTCGCAAAGCCGATGTTGTTTCGGGCGAGTTCGGCGGCATTACTCAGCATATCGGCGCATACATGGTAGAAACTCCGCATGGCGCGCTTACATTATTGGACACACCGGGTCACGAAGCTTTTACGCGTATGAGAGCAAGGGGCGCTCAGGTAACAGATATTGTTATACTTGTAGTTGCGGCTGATGACGGAGTTATGCCTCAGACAATAGAAGCTATCAATCATGCCAAAGACGCAAAAGTTCCTATCATTGTCGCTGTTAATAAAATTGACAAACCGGAAGCAAACCCCGATAAAGTTAAAAGTCAGCTCTCTGATCTTGGGCTCATGCCGGAAGACTGGGGCGGACAGACAATGTTTGTCGAATTAAGCGCGCTCCAAAAAACTGGTATTGATAAACTTATAGAAGGTATTTTGTTAGAATCTGAACTTTTAGATCTTAAGTCAAATTTCCAATGCAGTGCAGAAGGAAAAATTCTTGAATCAAAAGTAGATCATGGCAGAGGTATTGTAGCTACGGTAATGGTAGAAAGAGGAACTCTTGCGATAGGCGACGCTTTTGTCGCGGGTATTTGGCCCGGGAAAGTACGCGCTATCTTTAATGATAAGGGAGAAAAAATAAATAAAGCAACGCCTTCTATGCCCGTAGAAGTTCTTGGGTTTGAGGGTATTCCAAATGCAGGGGATCCTCTGCAGGTTGTAAGCGACGAAAAAGTTGCGAGAGAATTTTCTTCTAAACGGCAGGAACTAAGGCGATTTGAAGACGCAAAGATCTTAAGAAAAGTAACCATGGATAATCTACATGACATGATCAGCGACGGTACTATTCAGGAATTAAAAGTAATTATTAAAGCAGACGTTCAGGGTTCTGCAGAAGCGCTAAAATCCAGCTTAGAAAAACTTTCTACAAAAGAAATACGCCTTCATGTCATTCAGGCGCTTCCCGGTCCTGTTAACGAAGGAGACGTTGATCTCGCTATTGCGTCAAAAGCGATTATTATCAGCTTTAACGTACGTCCGCTTCCTAAGGCAAAAATACTCGCGGAGCAGGAAAAGGTAGACGTCAGAAAGTACAATGTAATCTATAAGGCAGTTGAAGAAATTAAGCAGGCAATGGAAGGCATGCTAAAACCTGATACAAAAGAAGAAGTTGTCGCTACAGTAGAAGTACGCGATACATTTAAAGTTCCAAAAATCGGAACAATTGCCGGCTGTTATGTATTAACAGGAATGGTAAAACGAAACTGCATTATAAATGTTATAAGAGATCAGGTAGTAATTCATTCGGGAAAAATGGCTTCTTTAAAGCGGTTTAAAGACGATGCGCGCGAAGTAGCCGCAGGTTATGAATGCGGTATCGGGCTTGAAGGTTTTGATGATATCAAAGTAGGCGATACTTTAGAAGTAATTGAAACTATAGAAATCGCAAGAAAGCTCAGCTCATAAGGTATTAAATGCCGGGATTTAGGACAGAAAGGCTTGGTCAGGCAATTCAAGAAAAAATAGGTTCTCTGATATTAGAAGGTAAAATAAAGGATTCGCGGGTAAATTCGTTTATTTCGATTACAAAAGTCGATGTTTCGCGCGATCTCTCTTATGCAGATGTTTACGTATCAGACATTCGCGGTAAAATAAAAGAAAAAGAAGTTGATGGATTAAGGAGCGCGGCGGGTTTTATTCAATCGCAGCTTGGCTCTGTAATGCATATAAAGAAAATCCCGCGTCTGCGTTTTCATGCAGATACATCAATCGGCGACGCTTTTGATTTAATAAAGAAAATTGAACAACTTGTTGAACCAAAAGTAAATGAAGAAATTTAACCACGGAGGTCACGGAGTTTCACAGAGTTAATTGTTCGAAATCTTTTCCTTACTCCGTGTAACTTGCGAACCAAAGGTTCGAGTGTACTCCGTGGTAAAAATATTGAAATCAGGAATAATTTTTTTTAACAAAAAGCCGGGAGTAACATCTTTTGACGCATTGCGGGATATTAAACGTTTTCTTGGGACAAAAAAAGTAGGGCATACAGGCACTCTTGATAAATTTGCATCAGGGCTTTTAATTGTACTTGCTGGAAAAGCTTTAAAACTAAGCCAGTGGTTTACAAATTGTGATAAAAAATATATTGGCAAAATTCGTTTTGGGATCGAAACAGATACCCTCGATCCGGAAGGCGTAGTAATAGCAGAAGCAGATCTGCCTTCCCGCGAAAAAACCGAGCAGGTTCTAGCGCAGTTTACCGGAGAAATTTTGCAGGCTCCCCCTGCTTATTCCGCGATTCATATAAACGGAAAACGGGCATCTGATCTTGCGCGTTCTGGGATTCAGCCGGAAATGAAAAAAAGACCTGTAACAATTTATGAACTTAAACTGCTCTCTTTTGAGAGCCCATTTGCAGAAATATTTGTCCATTGTTCCAGCGGGACATATATCCGCTCTCTGGCGCGGGATATTGCCCTCGCTGCGGGAAGCAGAGCGCATTTAACAGCTTTAAAAAGAACCAATGTAGGCAATTTTAATAATATAGAAGAAAACGTTCCAGCCGGTGAGTATAAATTAAATCCAATAAATGAATCTATAATTTCTGCCTTGGGAATGAAGTGTATTAATGTTGAGCCGCAAATGGCTCTGCATGTTTTTAACGGAAAGCCTCTTTCTCAGATATTGGATGAAAAAGGCAAGGGAATATATGGATTATTTTCTGATGGAGCCCTTATCGCTGTTGTAAAGAATGATGACAGCGGCTGGAAATACGAATGTGTGCTGAATAATACATAAATTTGTATTAAATAAGTCCTTGCAAAAAAACGGTTTTTCTGTTATTTTATTAAAATGAGATATTTAGTACCAAACGACTATATGGCAGACCCTTCTGTGCATGTATTTAACGGAAAACTCTACATTTATCCCTCTCACGACTGGGAAGAACCCGGTACTGTAGAGAACGATAACGGCGATCACTTCAATATGAAAGACTATCATGTCTTTTCTTTGGATGATGTGGAAAACGGCGAAGTAACTGATCATGGTGTTGCCCTTGATGTTAAGGATATTCCATGGGCAGGCCGTCAATTATGGGACGGCGATGTCGCTCATAAAAACGGCAAATATTATATGTATTTTCCGCTTAAGGACAAAAATGATATATTTCGTTTTGGCGTAGCAATTGCAGATAAACCCGAAGGTCCTTTTATTCCTCAGCCGGATCCAATGCGCGGCAGTTACAGCATAGATTCCTGTATTTTCGAAGAAAACGGTAATTATTATATGTACTTCGGCGGTATTTGGGGCGGTCAGCTTCAGCGTTACAAGGACAACAAAGCGCTCGAAAGCGGCGCTACATATCCTGCCGATAACGAACCTGCGATTTGTCCGCGCGTTGCAAAATTAAGCGATGATATGCTTCAGTTTGGAGAGGAGCCAAAAGCAGTAGTTATTTTGGACAAGGACGGGAAACCATTAACGCAAGGCGATACCCAAAGGCGTTTTTTCGAAGCTTCGTGGGTGCACAAATATAACGGCAAGTATTATTTTTCGTATTCTACAGGGGATACTCATCTTTTATGTTATGCGACAGGCGATAATCCTTACGGTCCGTTTACATATCAAGGCGTAATTCTAACTCCTGTTGTCGGCTGGACAACTCATCATTGTATCGCTGAGTTTAAAGGCAAGTGGTATCTTTTTCATCACGACTGTGTTCCGTCAAAAGGCAAAACATGGCTTCGCAGTTTAAAAGTAACAGAAATTACCTATAATGCTGACGGTACTATTAATAAGATCAAAGGCGGGGGCTGAGTTTGGATAAAGAAAAAGCCAAAAGAAACATTAGCGCAATTCTGGAAAAAATGCATGCAGGCACCGATATAACAGAAATGCACGAATACCACAAGCTATATAAAAAAGAGGTTTCTTTATTTAAGCGCTCGTGGGCAGCCGCATGGCTTTTTATGTATTATGACAAACGTGAGGCGCCGCCTACACAAACTGCATTTAATAAAGAAAAAACAAAAAGTATTAATAAAAAGGCTTCTGATAAATCCGAAAGAGTAGAAATAAACTTGAGCGAAGATGAATCAAAACGCCTTTTTATTAGCATAGGCAAAAACCGCCGTCTTTTTCCGCGGGAAGTTATAACTCTTATCATGACAAAAACATCGTCAGCAAGGGAAGATATCGGCTCTATAAGAATTCTCGATAATTATTCGTTTGTACAGGTAAGAGATACCAAAGCAGACGAAATAATCGAAAAGCTCACAGGCCACAGATTCCGCGGCAGAACACTGACAGTTAACTACGCCAAACCAAAAATATCAGAATCAGAAACAGAGTAGTGTTTAGTGTAAAATGTGTGTGGCTTGGAATACCCTCACACAGCAGTACAAAGACATGGAGTTTCTCAAATTAATATACTCTATGGAGTGCTATCGGGGAGGGTTTATAGGAATAGTATAATTAATACCATTTAACTCAAAATTAAAAGGATAGTTTTGAGTTGAGTATTCTTTAACTAAATTTCCTGTAAGAGTATCATATATCATTATTTGATTCCATTCATAACGTACAGACCCCGGACGCCTAGGTGTTTCGCCCGGATTTAATAACCGAGTCCTCTCAAAAGAAAGCCAGAAATATTTATGGTCTTCTGTTACACCAACTTGTCTTGCACTACTAGGATTATTATGAGTTAAAGTATTAATAAGATTGCCGTTTAAATCATACAAAAAACTTGGACCGCCGGACGTCAATACTGCTTTTTGTCCTGCAAAGATTCTTTCAATATCTTCCAAGAAGATAAATTGTAATTCTCCGCCGCGCACAATTGGATCTGCAATTGTTCTGCCGTAAAAATCGAAGAATTTTATGGTATATACACCTAAATTTGGAATTATCTCAACTGTAATAAAAACAACAAGGTTTTTTTCATTAAAAATATGATAACTGTCATATCTATTTATCTGTATTGTAGTTTCGCCGTCAAGAAATACAATTGTGTTATTAACAACTTGCGGTATTTCTTGGGAAAAGAGAAATTTTGTAATTATTAAGAATATTAGCATGATTAAAACAAACATTCTTATTTTTTTTTGCTGGTTATACATAATTAATTCTATTATATCACGCAATTTATTAAATTTCAAGTTTTATTCCAGTTAAAAGTTCGCTGCAAGGTCCTGCGTGAGGCTCTTTTCAATAAATTTCGTTAATTAAAACCAATCTCTGCGAGAGCTTTTTCCGCTTCTGCGATTTCATCATAAGGCATTGTATTGTCAGCATATATAATAGAATTTTCGTGTCCTTTTCCCAAAAATAAAACAATATCGCCTTTTTGCGCAAGCGACAAAGCCTTGCGTACTGCAGAAGGTCTGTCCGGAATAAGAAAAAGATTTTCGTCACGTTTTTGTGTTACGCCTTTTGCGATTTCTTCTATGATACTCATAGAATCTTCGCCGCGGGGGTCTTCGTCAGTAAGTACTATATAATCCGAGTACATAGAAGAAACCTCTCCTTGTTCGGCTCTTTTTTTTGTGTCGCGTTCTCCTGCAGATCCAAAAACACTGATTATCTTTCCGCCGGTTTTGATCTGTCTTGCATGTAATGGCGGAAAAATTGCAGTAAACGAAGAAGGCGTATGCGCATAATCTACGATGACCTCAAAAGGCTGTCCCTTATCTATGCTTGTCATTCTTCCTTTGACTGGTTTAAGGAATCTTACAAAAGGAGCTATTTCACGTAACGGCATCTTTAAAAGACCAGAAACAACAAGCAAAGAAGCCATTACATTGGCAGAATTAAACGCGCCGGGGAGTTTGTCTCTTATATTAATATGTTCTTTTAACGCAGGGATAAAAAGTGAATACCAGCTGCCCCATGCGCTGTTTTCTATTATTTCCAGAATGACGTCTCCATCTCTTCCCGCAGGGCTGTATGTAAAAGTTTTATGATGAGTCGCTTTAATAAAATACCGCGAATTTTTATCGTCAGCGTTAACTACGCCGAAAGGACCCGTAAAAGAGCCGCCGAATTTATTTAAAAGTTCCGGGGTTGGAGAAAATTTATCAAGCGCGCGGAATAGATTTGCCTTGTCATCCCTGTATTGTTCAAAGGTGCCATGAAACTCTAGATGTTCATGCGTAAGATTGGTGAGCACGCCGGAACAAAAGTCTACGTCGCCGAGACGGTTTGTTTTTGGAGAAAGTCCGTGCGAACTCGCTTCCAATACAGCGTATTCACAGCCGTTATCTGCCATTTCTCTTAAAAGGCGCTGGACTACAGGAGCTTCGGGCGTAGTTTGATGTTCGCTGTTCCAGTAAACATCATTGCCGAGGCAGCTTTGGACTGTAGAAAAAAAGCCTGCCTTTTTTTTAAGCAAAGATAAAAGCTGCCAGATAAGATAGACTGTTGTGCTTTTTCCTTCTGTTCCTGTAACGCCTGTTACAAGCATACGGCTCGAAGGAAAATCATAAAAAGACGAAGAAATCGGAGACATTGCAAATCTGGAATTTTTAACTCTTAAATATACAACATTGGGATTAATTTTTCTTATTTCGTTTTCGTGTACAATTACTGCGGCTCCGCGGTTAATTGCGTCAATAATATAGAGGCTTCCGTCTGTGTGCAGTCCCGGCAGCGCAAAAAAAAGATTGCCCGGTTTTACCTGACGCGAGTCATATTCAAGTCCTGTAACAAGCGGATTCATAACTCCGTTTAAAGATATAAAGCCGGATTTTTCTGAGATTTCTTTTGTAAAAAACTGCGACAGGTTCTTTTCCATATCTTTCCTATGCTTCCGAAAAAACTATTGCCGTAAATGTCTGTAATTGCGTATCAGGAGCATTATGTGATCCCTGAGGCAGTCCGGCTTTTACGCAGATATAATCCAAGTATTCTTTTAAATCCCATCCTTGTTCAACAGGAACCTGCGGCAAGAGAACGCCGGAACGTCCCCGCCCTGTTAATAAAAGTCCATGTACTCCTACTTCTATTGTTTTAGGATCAGTGCAAATCTCCATCGGAGAAAGCGCCGAAATTTCGATTTGAAGCCTGTCCAGCTCATTCATTGATAATGCCGGAAAGCGCGGATCTCCAAAAGCTGCTTCCCTTGCCATAAGCCGGACAGTTTCGATTAAAGGAAGGTTAGCGATCATCCTGCCGATACATCCGCGTAAACTGTGAGCAGGGCGCATGTGCAGCGAAACAAACGCCCCGCAGGGCTTTTGCAGATTTGAGTTATCTTCAACCTGTTTAAATGAAGGTTTTCGCCCTTCGAGCTCGGCAGTAATTGACTCCCGCGCCTGAGAAAGCAGGATGTTCTGTTCTTCTTTAGTTAGGGTGAATTTCATACCTATATATATTATAATATAGGTACTTTTAATGAAACAAGGAAAAAATACTAAAGCTGTTAAAATAGGCGGTTTTTCTCATGTTCGTACGGTTTATATCGGGGGGGAGAACCGCATTGCTGTTCAAACAATGTGGAAGGACAGTCTTAATGACGCAAATATAGAAAGCGCTGTTCAGAAAATTGAATCATTGCAGTCCATCGGCTGCGAGCTGCTTAGGTTTGCTGTTCCTACAATTAAATCTGCTGAGGTTCTGGGACGCCTTGCAGAGATCACGTCGATGCCGCTTGTCGCGGATATTCATTTTGATTATAAGATTGCGCTTAGATGTATGGATTTTCCTGTATCAAAAATCCGGATAAATCCCGGCAATATCGGCGTAAAAGAACATGTTAAAAAAGTGCTGGAAAAAGCCGGAAAGAGCGGTATTCCTATTCGTATTGGGGTGAATGCGGGAAGCCTTCCTGCCGATTTAAGAGCCAAAAAGGGTGAGGACTGCGCTCCAGCTATGGTTCAAGCGGCTCTGAGAGAAATTGATGTATTTAAGGAATTCGGTTTTACGGACTATCTGGTGTCAATGAAGGCAAGCAAAATTGCCGATAATATACATGCTAACCGAATTTTGTCAGAATTGACCGATGCGCCCCTTCATATAGGGGTAACAGAAGCCGGTCCCCTTGCAGCCGGAGTTGCAAGGAATACTGTCGCTATTGTGACGCTTATTAACGAAGGGATCGGCGACACGATAAGGGTTTCGCTTTCTGACACTATGGAAAATGAGATTATTGCAGGAAGGGAAATTCTTGCGGCTGCCGCTGAGATTTCCGGCTATCCGAGGCTTAAATGCGGGGGCGTTAATATTATTTCCTGTCCTCGCTGCGGCAGACATAGTTTTGACACTTTGGGGTTTACAAACCGCTGGATGTCAAGGTTTTATGCTATGGACAAGGATATTACCATAGCAGTCATGGGGTGCGAAGTAAACGGCCCCGAAGAAGCAAGGCATGCCGACATCGGCATAACTGGCGCAGGAGATAAAGTGCTGATATTTAAGCATGGAAAAGTTGTTAAGACAATTACAGCCGCAGAAGCAGACGCGGCAATAAAAGAGGAAATAGATAAATTATGAGAAATAAAAACGTATGCCTAAAAATTTTATTTGGGGTCCTGTCGGCCGGTCAAGTGCGCCTTGGCGCAGCAAGGCACACTTACACGCCGACACCCTTCAAGTATTTTATTGGGCATACATTTCTTGTTCTATTATTATTTATATCTGTTCCGCTCTTTGCGCAGCAGCCGGTTCAGCCTTGGTGGCTTTCCCTTGAACAAGGCAAGCAAAGGTTCCGCTCAGGCGATTTTAGCGGCGCTTTAATGCTTTTTGAGGACTCACGCCGCAACAGGCGCGCTTCTTACGAACAGATGGAACGCGATCTAATTCATTTTCTTTCTATGAATGAAGTGCGCCGTATCGGTGATTCACTCGAAAGAGTGGAGCATTTTTCGATCGAACGCCGCTATACTGCCGCAACTGCAGCTTTTAATGAACTCTTTTACAGGATTCCAAAAGCCAGCTTTAATAATTCTGCAAGCGCGGCTCTGGCGGCTTTTGATAAATTAAAAAATTACCCCGAAGCAGAATTCTGGATTGGCGAAGTTTACAGGATAGAAGGCGAACTGCCTCTTGCTCTAATTCAATACAGAAGAGCGCTTGCAATGCGCGATGTTTTTGAAGATCCCGGTTTTACAGTTACAATTCAATATGCGATTGCAAGCGCTTTAAGAACCAGACAGGAATACACAGAGATGGAAAGAACTCTGCATGCTATAATTACAGAAAATGATACATTGTGGTCAAATGCCGGCAGAGCAGAAAATAATACTACAGGCGTAATTCCGTTTGAACAAGCATCAGCTTCTTTTGCAAGGTCTGCGATGACAAGAACATTAACAGATCAAGGAATTAATCGTTTTATGGAATTATACAGATACAATAACAATACTGTAGAACAGGCGCACAGGCTTTTGGGATATCACTATACAGCGCAGGGACGTCCGTCAGGCGAACACCATCTTATGTTTGCGTTTCTTATTCAGAATACTATAATTATAGAAGAAGTCCGCCGCCAGCAGTATAATTTTGTGTTTACAAATCTGGAAGCGCTTTCGCGCGAATTAAACAGAAATCATCTTTTAAGATCATATATAAATGATGTTGAATATTTTAAAACAACTTATTATTTTGCAGCCAGTCTTTTTAGAAACGGAAAAACTACAGTTGCGCGCAGTTTGTGGAGCTTTTTAGCTTCTCAGCCGCAGGCAGGAGAATGGCACAATAGAGCTGTAAGCCAGCTGCAAAATCCACGGTTAGAACCAATCGTAGAAATGCCTTAAATAATTCAATTTTGGGGTATACTATATTGAACATGCTTATTGTATCCGGTATAACTGTTGAAGTTTGCAGAAAAAATGTAAAAAATATGCTTCTCTATGTCAAACCGCCCGATGGTAAAGTGCTTGTAACAGCTCCGCTTTCTTTTCCTTATGATCAAATCGAACGTTTTGTTCGTTCTAAGGCTGATTGGATTACTGCCAATGTCGAAAAATATAAAATCCAGCAGCTTGAGTCAAAACAAAAGTATATATCGGGAGAAAGTTTTTTTGTCTGGGGCGAAAAATACAATCTGCAGATTAAATACGGCAGTAAAAATTCGATAGTACTTTCCGGAGAAAAAGCTGTATTCACAATCAAAAAAGGTTTAACTACAGAGAAGCGCGAAAAATTTGTCCGCGAATGGTACAGAAAACTTTTAATAGCCGAGGTCGAAGAAACCCTGCCAAAGTGGGAAAAGAAAACCGGTTTAAAAGCCGACATCTGGCAGACAAAATATATGAAGACCCGCTGGGGGTCCTGCAGACCAAAACTAAAAAAGATATGTCTCAATGTACAGCTTGCAAAATATTTTCCGCAGGGATTAGAATATATTATCCTGCACGAACTTATTCATTTTAAAGAAAGAGGACATAACGCGCGGTTTAAATCACAGTTGGACAGATACATGCCGGATTGGAAAGAAGTTAAAAAAATGCTGAATAAGCAGGGTTTGGATTGACGGGAGAAAAAAACAAATTCTCCTGTCGGGCAACCCGGATTTGAACCGGGGACCCCAAGTCCCCCAGACTTGTACGCTAAACCAACTGCGCTATTGCCCGTCAGGAAAATCTGTTATATATATTCACAATAACAAAACAATAAGTTTATGTCAATAAAAGCTGCTCTTACATCTTTAACACAGACTTGTCGTAATCCGCCGGCGGAATAAAACCTAATAACTGCATTGATGTTGCGGCGATAGAGCTTATTCCCAAACCTTCGTTTAAGCAATTATCTTTTGGTTCATTGGGGTATTCGCCTTTGTGTTCCGGATCGTAAACAATGCAGGGCACAGGATTTAAACTGTGGCTTGTTTTTGCTTTTGGAGTGCCGTCTTCTTTTAAGCTGACAGCGCCCGTTTTTTTCTCGTGCTCAAACATATCGTCGCTGTTGCCGTGGTCTGCGGTAATGAGCATTACGGCTCCCGCTTGATCAGCCGCAGTTTTTAATCTGCCGAGATGAACATCCATGCCTTCCATTGATTCGATAACTGCTTTATATACGCCTGTGTGTCCTACCATGTCGCCGTTTGGAAAATTAAGTCTTATAAAATCATATTTACCGCTGCCGATTGCTTCGATAACTTTGTCTGTAATTTCTTTGCACTTCATTAACGGTTTTTGTTCAAAGGGAATTACATCGCTTTTTATTTCGATATAGTCTTCCAGTTTTTCATCAAACTTGCCTGTACGGTTACCGTTAAAAAAGTAAGTTACATGCCCAAACTTTTGCGTTTCGGAAATCGCGAGAGTGCGCACTCCGCTTGCCGCAAGGTATTCACCCATTGTCTTATCGATAGAAGGAGGGCTTACAAGATAACGTGACGGTACATGCAAGTCGCCGTCGTATTCCATCATTCCTGCATAACAGACTTTTGGCCTGCGTTTGCGATCGAACTTATCAAAATTATCATCTTCGAAAGCGGCTGTCATTTCCAACGCGCGATCACCGCGGAAGTTAAAATATACGACAGAGTCGCCGTCTTCTATTGTACCTATGGGTTTACCGGCTTCGGCTATTACAAATTCTTTTAAATCCTGATCGATAATGCCGGGAATTTCTTTACGGTAAGTCTCAACGGCTTCGCGCGCTGATGAAAACTGGCGGGCTGTTCCCAGCACATGAGTCTGCCAGCCGCGGTCTACCATAGACCAGTCTGCGCCGTAACGATCCATCGTGATCCACATACGCCCACCGCCCGAAGCAATCTTTGCGTCAAAGTTATTATTATTTAATTCTTTTAAGAAACTTTCGAAAGGGTCAACATATTCCAGCGCGCTTGTTTCACCTACATCGCGTCCGTCAAAAAGTATATGAATACGCACGCATTTTACGCTGTCTTTTTTTGCCTGTGCGATCATTGCTTTTAAATGATCCATGTGGCTGTGAACATTGCCGTCAGAAAAAAGCCCAATAAAGTGTAAAACGCTCTCGCGTTTTACTTGGGAGTTTCCTTCGGAAACTCCACGATTAGTTTGCCCGCGAACAACGTTTTCTATAATTTCTTTCCATGCAGAACCTTGGAACATCGCGTTTTTTTCGATAGATTTTGAAACAAGCGCCGCGCCTTGATTAAAAACCCGTCCGCAGCCCATTGCATTATGGCCGACTTCGCTGTTACCCATATCTTCGTCGGAAGGAAGCCCAACGGCTGTTCCGTGCGCTTTAAGTTTTGTATGAGGTGCAATACTAGTAAGCAAATTCAAATTGTCCATTTTAGAACCGGCGACAGCATCGCCTTCTTTATATTTACCGTAACCAACGCCGTCCATTATAACTAAAACAACAGGACCTCTTCTGCCTTTCCATGCAGGGTTTTTCTTTAAAGCTTCCATTCGTTTCTCCTTAATTGCTTATAAATACATTCTCCAGCCAAATTGTAAGACAATACCGCTGGTAATAAAGTTTGAAGATAATGTTTGAGCCAGATAGCCGGCTTCAAAATAAACAGAACCGTATTCAAAATCGCCGAATTCAAAACCTCCGCCGAAGCCGAAAGAAAAAGTTAAAGTATCTCCAGAAAATCCTTTTTGAGAATTGCCGTAGAAACCTATCCCGCCTTCGAGGTAGATATATGTTGAATAAAAATCTTCATCATCGCGTCCAAAAACCAGTTTTTCTGAGATTGTAATAACAGTGCTGTCCAAACCGTCTATATTAAGACCTCCGGCTCGTAACATTATTCTATTGTCTACATAGATCATTCTTTGGAGTAAAGGGAAACTAAATTCAAAATGCCCGCCGTTAAGATCAGAGTTAGTTACACGGGTGTAACCTGCGCTAATACCGATAGCTCTTCTATCATCATTAAAACTAGTATTACGAGTATTGCTGTTATGCGTATTGTCATCATTCTTGTCATTGCTTGTTCTTTCTGCAAACAAATTTGCGCTGACAATTAATAAAATCGAAAATATAAAAATAGTTTTTAGGAATTTCATTGTTTTCTCCTTAGAAAGTAATTGTAGCAATAAGGAGAGAAAATTACAAGTATACTTCTACCGGCGTTGTTATGCTTTTTTTTGCGAATATATTACGAAGAGAATCTGCCCGCTGTTCAAGATATTCGGCGGGGAGCTCTGACGCTAACGGGTCTTCCGGAGCGGCGCGCGCTTTGCCGTAAATCTGCACTTTGCGGATGGTGGCTGCGGCTAATCCGCAGACTAGTTCTTCCCATGCTTTTTTTTCTTTTTCCGGCGGCGGCTCGTTATTAATTGCGCATAGCATTGTTTGTATTGTAACAGTCGTGCAGGAAACAAAGCTTTTTATTTTTTCTATTAATTTATCATGAGGTATTTGACACCGGTTAATTTTTTTGTACCAGTCAGAAGTACCCGCATCCAGCTTGAGCCAAATGTTAAGTAAAGGATTTGCAGCAAATTCATTCAATAATGAATATATATGCGGATGTAAAAGTCCTGTGCCGTTTGTAATTACAACAAGCTGAGATGACGGAGCTGATTTTTTACGTATATCTTCTGCAAGGTTTAATGCGCCGCTAAAAGCAGGGGAGAGTGTCGGCTCTCCATTGCCGGAAAAACAAATATCCATAATAGGGATATCCTGCTTTTGCGCATTTAAAATACAGGATTGCAAATCATCTTCCATTTGTTCTAATAAAAACTCTGTATTACTTTGAAAGGGAAACACTTCGCAGTAAGGGCAGTCAAATTGGCAGGCTTTTTTTTCCGGAAAAAGATTAATCCCAATAGAAAGCCCTTTGCTGCGTCGTGAATAAACCGGATATACAATTATGCCTTTCTCCCTCTCGCGGTGATTGGCAACAGGAGTAATATTCAACACTTAAGCAAGGAATGTGATGTCTTTGTTTATCAGCATTGTAATAATATCAATTATCCAGCCGATTCCGAAAAGTCCGCCAGAAAATATCCAGATAAGTCCGATAATTATCCTGCCTCTAAGAATACGGTTGATTCCCTGAACAATCGGATCAAAAAAGATTGTCAGAATAAGGTTGATAAACCATCCAAGTTTATCGATTATTGTCTTTGCCATAGAAACTCCTTTTAATTTAATTTAGTGATTGTATACGATATTTTGTAAATTTTCAAGATAAGTTGTTTCCATATTTATGATTTTTATGTTATTTTAAATATATAAATGAAATTTCTTGCTGTAACAAATGAATCCCTCGAACAGGGTGCAAAGATTCTCAAAAGCGGAGGGCTTGTTGCGTTTCCTACGGAGACAGTTTACGGGCTTGGCGCTGATGCGTTTAATGCACAGGCTCTCGCAAAAGTTTTTCAGGTTAAAAACCGTCCGTCATTTGACCCTCTGATAATTCATATTGCCCAAATTGAAACTTTGGAGAAGGTTTCGGATTTATCATTACTGGATGAAGAAACACGAAAAAAACTTTTTATTCTTACAGAAAATCTTTGGCCGGGACCGCTTTCGATCATTCTGCCTAAACATAAAAATATACCCGGCATTGCAACTGCAGGTTTGCAGACTGCCGCCATTCGCTTTCCGGATAACGAAGCTGCGCAGAAGTTAATCTCGCTTTCTACAGGAGCGGTTGCAGCCCCGAGCGCTAACCTGTTCGGCGGTCTTAGTCCTACAAGAGCAGAGCATGTTAAAAACGGGCTTGGAGAAAAGGTCGACATGATCCTTGACGGAGGGTCTTCGCGGATTGGGCTTGAATCTACTGTGCTTGATATTACAGGCGATTGTTTTAAAATACTGCGGCTGGGCGGAACGCCGAAAGAAGCGATAGAAAGATTAATAGGTAATGTTGAAGTTGTTTCTCCTGCCGGCGAATCTTCTGCCGAAGATAACAGCGCGCTTGCTTCCCCAGGTCTGTTAAAAAGTCATTATGCTCCGCGAACGCCTCTTTATGTATTAAAACGGGAAGAAATTATTAATAAGACTTATGAACAAAACAGCGTATTTTTATTTTATAACAATTCTGCAAGAGACGAATGGATAAAAGCAAAAAAAATAAACGAAACCGCTATTATCAGAGTCCTGTCCGAAGCCGGCAACTCGTTGGAAGCCGCTTCCCGCTTTTTTGAAACCCTTCATGAGCTTGATAACCTTAATGTTTCTCAAATATACGCCCAGTTGGCTCCCAACGAAGGACTTGGAGATGCAATAAACGACAGGTTAAAACGCGGCTCTGCTAAAAATAAATAATTATTTTTATTCTCTATTGACAAATTAATTTTCTTGCGCTATATTTATGATACCAATGCATAGGTAACCTATGCATTGTCAAAGGAGGCTTATTATAGACTTTCAAATGATTAAGGGAAGCGTTTCGATGATGCTGCTTGGGCTGTTGGGCACATCCGATATGTACGGGTATCAGATGATTCAGGAGATTACAAAACGCTCAAAGGGAACTTTTGAGTTTAAAGAAGGCAGTTTGTACCCTGTTTTACATGAACTCGAAAAAAAACAGCTGATAGAATCCTATTGGGAAAATACTGCGCTTAAGCGTAAACGAAAGTACTATCACATAACCAAAAAAGGCCGTGTTAAGTTTACAGAAAAACTAAAAGACTGGCAGAGTGTCATGCGATCCGTAGGTTATGTAGTAAAAAGTTTAAAATTGGAGGAATAAAAATGAAGAATAAAATAACAGAATATTTGGATATTGTTTGTGATCAAATTAAATCAAACCAAACAAGGCTTTCTGCAAGAGCAGAATTAATGAGTCATATTCAATCTGTAATTTTCGAATTAAAACAAACAGGCTTAAACGATGAAGAAGCAGAAAAAAAATCATTGGAACGAATGGGCAATCCAAACGATATAGGAAAGCAAATTTCTTCTTACAATACGGTGTGGCAAAATGTAATTACTGCTGCAGCAGGGTTCATACTTCTTGCAGGCGTACTATTGTTTAACATGTATGAGTTTAGCTCATTTTTCCTATTTAATTTTAAAGCGTTTGCATTTGTTGTGTTATTAACAATTGCTTTTGTTTTAATCGGCGGGTTATCAAGACTGACACGTTTATCAGCGCTTACGAGGGGACGTACTGCGGCATTGTATGCCGGCGCAATAGGTATGATAAAAGGAGCTATAACTACTATGGGATACTTAGGAGACCCGGAAAAATTCGGGATAGGACTCGGTTTTTGCATTACATGTATTCTTTATGGTCTAATTGTAAGCGCTGTTTTAACAAGTATAGCTCATCTAATGCGTCCTTTAGAAAGCAAAGAAATACGCAGAATCCTTGGATGGGATGATATATGAGAATTGTTATTATTAACGGCAGCCCCAGAAAAAACGGCGCTTGCGGTAAAATATTAAAATACTTAAATGATTATCTGGAAAAAGATAATCCGGAAACTAAAATCAACTTAATCAATTTGATTGATTTTAATATTAAGTATTGCACAGGCTGCCAAAATTGTTACAAAACAGGTAAATGCGTAATAATAGATGATAATGTAGAAAATATTCACGATTTAATTAAATCTGCTGACGGTATTATCCTAAGCAGTCCTGTTTATGCAAGCAATGTTTCCGGGCTTTTAAAATCGTTCCATGACAGGGTTCACATGACAATGGAGCAATTATTGTACCGTAAGCCCTGCGTTGCTATTGTTACTTACGAAAACTTAATGGGGCATAAAACAACAAATATATTAAAAGAAATGGTCAGAAATGCAGGCGGGTATACGGTATCCTCGTTAACAATAAAAAACACTTTTAACAATGACCCTTTAATAAGTAAAAACAGGGCAAAAATAGAAAGAGCTGGCAGTAACCTTGTAAGAAAAATAGTAAGAAACAAGCCGCCTTTGTTTTCTTTATTGTATTCAATCATTGCTATTAATTTCTTTCTAAAACCATTTGTATTCAAAAATAAAGAGAATTATAAAGGTATAATCGACAGCTGGGTAGAGAAAAAACTGATAAAGTGTGATATAGTTAAGGAATGAAAACAATTATTTTATACGCGACCAAGTACGGAGCTGCAGAAGAAACCGCGGGGCGTATTGCAGAAAAAATTAACGGCGCTGCTGCATTTAATCTAAAAAAGGGCAGCATTCCTTCGCTTGCGGATTTTGAATGTGTTATAGTCGGAAGCGGCGTTTATGCAGGTAATATCCTCAAAGAGGCAAAGACGTTTTTGGCGCAGAACGAAAAAATCTTATCAGAAAAAAAACTTGGACTTTTTTTATGCGGCATGGGTACAGAAGGTGAAACTTACTTTAATAGCAATTTTCCCGCAAGCTTGCTGGAATCAGCAAAGGCAAAAAGTTTATTGGGCGGAATCTTTGATCCTAAAAAAGCAAATGCATTTGAACGTTTTATAATTAAAATTGTCACTAAGAGTTCTGCTTATATTAATACGATTAGTGAAAGAAGAATAGAACAATTTGCCAAGGCAATGCAGTAAAAATTTTGATATGCTGGACCCTGAGCCTGTCGAAGGGTGCAAGGTTACTTTATTTTACTTTGAATGTTAACCGTTGTATTGGAGAGGGACCATACTTTAGAACAGCTTCGCGGTGCGCTTTTGTCGGGTAGCCCTTGTGTGTTTCATATCCATACTGCGGATAGAGTTTTGCCATTTCGTTCATATATGTATCCCGTTCTGTTTTTGCAAGAATAGAAGCCGCCATAACTTCTGGGATTTTTGCGTCAGCTTTTACAATTGCTTTACAGGGCATGTTTATTTTTGGCGTATAAAGACCGTCAACAATTGCTGTTATATTTACACCTAACGGAAGAAGCCGCCTTTCGCTTGCTTTATTTATCATTTCGTCAAATGCCCGCTTCATTGCCAAAAGGCTTGCCTGCAAAATATTAATGCTGTCTATTTCTGTGTGCGATGCCCAGCCAAGACCCCAAGCAAGCGCTTCTGCGCAGATAATGTGCTGCAATTCATCTCGCTTTACAGGAGTCAGTTTTTTAGAATCATTTAATAAATGACGCTTAAACTTGCCGCCTAGTACAACTGCTGCCGCGCAAACGGGTCCTGCAAGCGGACCTCTTCCTGCTTCGTCAATTCCGCAGATTAGAGAGACATCTTTTGTTTCTCTAATAAAATCCCGGCTAAGAGTTATCATTTTTTTCCGTTATTACATGTAATGCAGACTTTAAATCCGGATCACGGCTATAGTAGTTTTCTTTTAATTCATTCTCTGTAAGACCTGTAAGTTCATGACTCATATAATGAATCCAAGAACTTTCGTCATTGACTGATGCTTCGTGCTTTCTGCACCAGTAATCCGGCTGAAACGTCAGCTGCTCTTTTTTATCATAAAAGTATTTATAGTCATGAACCGCTATTTTTAAATCTCTGCGCGGAACTCCCTTGTCAAGAATAATCTGCGCAAGATGATTTATTGTTCTTCCTGTATCAAAAATATCGTCAATTAAAAGAACCTTATCTCCAACGCGCAGATAATCCGGCGAATATGTCCAGCCGTCAACTATAACTTTTCCTGATTTGCCGACATCGGTATAAGAGCGCGCAACAACTGCCGCATAATAGACAGGACGCGCGCCTGTGTGAACAATTTTAAAATATTCGCTTATTATATTGCCGAGATATGCTCCGCCGCGCAGAGATACATAAATTACATCAGGGATAAAACCGTCATTATAAATGCGGCTTGCAAGTTTTAAAGAATTATCTCTAACTGTGTCAAACTGTAAAAATTCTTTTTTCATTAGTTTCTCCCTTGGTTTCTGTGTCCATGATTTTTAAAAAATCCAAAAAAGCTTCCGCATAAACCGCCTATTATATGCGCAAAATGAGAAATATTTGTATTTTCGGAATTTAATAGTCTTAGGATTTGCTCTCCCATAAATATTATTAATACAAAAATAAAAGTCAAAGGGATTTCTCCTCTCGAAAAATTTGTAAATGAGGAAAGAAGAATCATCATAAATACAACACCTGATGCTCCCAATAATGCATTTGGAAAAAAGAGGATATTTAAAACTCCGGTAACAAGCGCGGTAATAATTATCATTATAAATAAAGGTTTTGAACCGTAATTTTCTTCCAGCATAGGGCCTATTACAAGGATAAATATCATGTTACTGATTAAATGCCCCCAGTCTCCGTGCCCCATTGCATGCGTAATAATTGTAATCCAGTGAATAAGATAAGCCGGGTTAAAACTTTCTTTTCCCGGAACCATAAATAGATTTTCTATAAGACCCGGAAATATTGTTCTTGATAAGTAAAGAATCAATACACATAACAGAGAAAATGTTAATACTGTCGGCGAGTTGTATTTAATTCTCATAGGTTTACTTCTATCTCCACAGGGCAGTGATCAGAGCCTTTTACTTCCGGCCGTATTATAGAAGATTTTACCTTTGGCAGGAATTCTTTGTTTACGCAGTGATAGTCGATTCTCCATCCTACATTTTTTTCGCGCGCCTGACCCATATATGACCACCAAGTATAATGACTTGGTTCGTCAGGATGAAAGTGACGGAATGTATCGATAAAACCTGCATCTAAAAATGAGGTCATCCATGCTCTTTCTTCCGGCAGGTAACCTGCGCTGTTTTCGTTTTGTTTTGGACGTGCGATATCGATTGGCGTATGCGCGACATTATAATCGCCGCAGAGTATAAAATGCCGTCCCTTTTTTACAATGGATTTACAGAGTTTTAACATTGCGTTATTAAATGCTAGTTTATAAGGAAGACGTTTCCGTTCATCCTGCGAATTGGGGAAATATGCCGCAATTAATGTAAAGTCATTGTAATCTGCTATTAAAACGCGGCCTTCGTCATCAAACTCCGGTATTCCAAGAAAGCGCACATCATTAGGCTGTATTTTTGTATAAATTGCAACGCCGGAATAACCTCTTTTTTTTGCGCTTGCCCAATGTGAAAAATAAGATGTGCCTGCCTTATTGCTCTGAGGGCTGATAAAAACCGGAGAGAGCTGCCCCGGTTCGGCTTTGGTTTCGTTGAGACACATAATATCGGGATTCTCTTTTTTTAGCCACTCAAAGAAACCGCGTTTTTCTACAGCGCGGATACCGTTTACATTCCATGAGATTATTCGCATAAACTGTATTATATAATATTTTATAAATAACGTCCACGAACAAAAACTATATTACTTTCTTTTCTTTCCATTTATTGCTCAGCCATCGTTTGGTAAAAAAGATACCCCTAAAAAGAAAATCTGCGCCCATAGCAAGATATACAGCCACAGGTCCAAGGCCGAATGTAAACGCCAGCAGAAAAGCAAGGCAAACCCTAATAATCCACATTGTACATCCGGCGACAATCATTACATATTTTGCATCTCCCGCCGCTTTTAATGCATTAGGAAGAACAAAAGACGGACACCAAAAAAGGGTCGAAGTTACACAGTGTACCCTGAGGAATAATATGCATAATTCACCTGCTTCTGCAGATAAGTTAAAGATACTTATTATCGGTTTCATAAATATAAAGATATTTATGTTTATAAAAAGATAAGTTAAATAAGAGAGAATCATTATTTTTTTTGTATATCGTTTTGCCGCAGAATAATCTCCTGCTCCTATACATTGTCCCGCTACTATTAAAAGCCCCATGCCAAAGCCGCTTCCCGGCATGAATGCAATGGAATTAATTGTAGCTCCTACTGCGTTGGCGGCGATAGCTGCCGTTCCAAAAGCGGTAAAAATCCTTGTTATTAATATTTTTCCAATCTGAAACATAGAAGATTCCAGTCCGCTTGGAATGCCGATGTTTAAGATTCGTTTTATCATTTCTTTATCCAGCTTTATCTTGAATAAACCGCTTAGATTGATAATTCTTGTTTTATCTTTTACCAGCAGGTATATTAATAAAACAGCTGTCAAAAACCTGCCTGCAAAAGTAGAAATAGCGGCTCCTGCTACGCCTAATTTTAAACCGTAAATAAGCAGGGCGTTTGCGCCAATATTAAAAATATTCAGTATGATTACTGCGCGCATTGGAACTTTAGAATTTCCCATACTTCTAAACATTGCTGCAGCGGTTGTATAAAGCGCAAGGAAGGGATAAGAGAGAGCTATAAATAAAAAGTATGTATCTGCGGCATTCATTACATCGTCTGCTATATTGCCAAATATGCTTTTTAGCATGATACGCTTTGTAATTAATGTAATAATCATTAATGCGATAGAAATTATCAAACTTATATATACAAGCTGCCTTGCAGAGCCGCTGGCTTTTTTTTCTTCTCTGCGTCCCAGATATTGGCTTGCTACAACAGAGCCGCCTGTCGCGATAGCATTAAAGGCTGTAATTATAAGAAAGTTAATGGTCTCAACAAGAGAAATCCCCGAAACTGCATGTTCGCCGACAGAACTGACCATAACCATATCGACAATTCCAATCATAACGACAAGGAGCTGTTCGATAATTAACGGCCAAAATAACGTAAAAAGCCGTTTGTTGTTCCAATCTACAGGAGTGAATGTTACCGGGGTATCTATCGGGGAACTGCGTACTGCCGGTTCAATTGGGGCTAGCGGTTTTTGATTCAAACATTTTCTCCTGTTTATTCTGTACACAATTTATGTTATATTTACAAGTATGGCATGTTTGTTTGACTATATAAAATGGAGAGGCGATCTCGATTTTTCCGAATCCCCGTTTAACCCTGTGGATAATATTATATTGTCGCAGTTGTCCTATCTTACGCTTGACGGCATAGTTCCGGGACCGGAAGGAAAAACAGGAATAAGCATCGCGCTTGCAGTCAGAGTTTTTAAAGAAAGACTAAAAGAAGGAAGCATAAAATTAACTTCTGTCTTTAAAGAAGACCCCGAGTTAATCAAGGCTCTTGGCGCGTCCCGGCGGTTCGGCAATTGCCAGCTATTCGGTTATGTTAATTTTATCGATACCATAAGAGAAATTCAATTTTCTGCGGTTTGTATTACTACAGGCAAAGGATGTTTTGTTGTATTCCGCGGGACAGATTCTTCTTTAGTAGGGTGGAAGGAAGATTTTAACATGTGTTTTAGGGATGTAATTCCTTCTCAGCTGGAAGCTGTTAAGTATCTAGAAAATATGTCTCCAATGATCAAAGGAAAATTCCGGATCGGCGGACATTCCAAGGGAGGAAACCTTGCTATTTTTGCCGCTTCTAAATGCCGCAGAAAAATTCAAAAACGTATAATAGAAATTTACAGTAATGACGCGCCGGGCTTTAACGAAAAATTTATTTCAAGCGCGGGGTTTTTGGCAATAAAAGACAGACTTCGTATTTATGTGCCGCAGTCGTCAATCATTGGAATGTTTATGGAACATGGAAGCAGTCTTAATATAATAAAAAGCAGCGAAAGCGGTCTTATGCAGCATTGCCTTTATTCGTGGGAAGTAACTCATAACAGTCTTGTTTCTGCAGATAAAGCTACAGTGAGCAGCATTTTTATTAACAAAACTATCCGTGAATGGGTAAACAATAATGATTATGAACACCGCGAACAATTTATAGAAGCTCTTTACTATATTTTTAACGCGGCAGAAGTAAAATCGATATCCGAGTTGTAAAACTCATGGTTTTCTACAGCGGGACGTGTTCTTAAATCATTAAACAACATCGATGAGTCAACAAGAAAATTTATTAGTAAGACAATAATAGAACTTTTCCGCACTGCCGGACGCAATATAAATACTTTATTACATTAGCGGAGCAAAGACGCGGAGTATATCCGATACAATTCTCATAAACGCATTTTTTGCGCAGTCTTTTAATGTGATTGCCTGTGATGCAGATAATGTCCGCAAAAAGTCTTCTTTTATTACTGCAATTGTTTCGCTTGCGTATAACAAAACACCGCATTCAAAATGAAGATAAAGGCTGCGAAAGTCAAGATTTGTAGTGCCGACAGTCGCTATTTTATCATCAGAAACAAATGTTTTACCGTGGTTAAAACCTGATGTGTATTCGTACAATTTAACGCCAGCCTGAATAAGTCTGCGGTAATATGAACGCGATGTAATCGCTACGATCCATTTGTCCCATCGGTGAGGAGTAATTATCCGTACATCCAAACCGCTTTTTGCCGCGAGCGTAAGCGCTGATAAAAGATTGTCATCTACAATTAAATAAGGCGTATTAATATAAACATAATTTTTTGCCTGATTAATTATTTTAATATAAACATGCTCTCCTACATTTTCCGGATCCATGGGACTGTCTGCATACGGCTGAACAAATCCCCAGTTTTCAAAGCCTTCTGCTACGCCTTTTGCCGTATAATCTATAATATTTTCTCTTACAGGAAAAAAGTTAGAATAAATCTCTTTTTCTTTTTGGCTTAAATTCCACATTTGCAAAAAGATAAGCGTTAATGACCAAGCGGCGTCACCTTCTATCATTATTGCGGCATCTTTCCAGTGTCCGAATCGTTCGACCGCATTAATATATTCATCTCCGATATTTAATCCGCCCGTAAACGCAGTCTTGCCGTCAATAGAAATAATTTTTCGGTGGTCGCGGTTATTCTGCAGCGAAGAAATAATCGGCCTGAATCTATTAAAGACATATGTTTTAATGCCTTTTTCTTTGAGTGTTTTCTGAAAATGAACAGGTAATGTAAGAAAACATCCCATGTCATCATAAATTATTCTTACATCAAGACCGGCAGCGGCTTTTCGTTCCAGTATTGTTAATATCGAACTAAGCATCAGCCCTTCTTTAATTATAAAAAATTCAAAAAAGATATATTTTTCTGCTTTTTCTAATTCTTCCAGTACCCTGTAAAAAAAAGCTTCGCCGGAAGGAAAATATTCCTGCCTTGTATTACCGTATACAGGAAACCCTGCGTATTCCTGCAGATAGTGAGCATGAGTTTTAAATTCAGGATAAGTGTCGATTAATTCGTCAAGTCTGTTTCCCGGAAGATAAAAAGCATCTTGGCTGTCGTTTATATTTTTTTGCAGAGCTCTTCTGAATTTTTTTGGATTAGACCAAAAGTTTAACATAATATAAAGTGAACCGCCAAAAAGAGGAAACAGAAGTATCAAAAAAATCCATGTCAGTTTAAAACCGGCTTTTTCGTGTTTATTAATTATAAAGATACTTACAATGACGCTTAATACAGTAAGAACCCAATATGAATATTTTAAATTTAAACTCGTTCCCGCTATCAAAAGGAGAACAAGGGCTATCTGGGCAAGCAGTGATAATATTATCAATACCCTTCGTCTAAAGAGAAATATAAATGTATTCTTTAGCCTTTTTCCGATCATTATATTCTTAAATATATATAAAAAAGCCGGGATTTGCTATATAGGCCAAGCTCCGGCTCCTTGGCGCAGCACCTTTATCTCGTCAGAACACATATCAAGAATCGTAGAAAAAATTCGCTCTCTTTCTTCGCCGCTGTCCAAAATCATATCAAGCCCGTTTATATCTTCTAGTTCCCAGCCGCTTTCAAAAAGCTCGTCTTCCGGGATACCGCCTAGTTCCATATCGGAGGAATCATCGCCTTGCGGCTCTATATCTTCGTCTTTGCCGGCCATGCTTTTTTTTGCCGTTATAGAATACAACGGGTGGTTCAATGTTTCTATTAGGCGTATAGGAACGGAATAATCCGGAATCCTTACCCCTAATTCCTTTCTCCGGATATCAAGAAATTTTTCGGTGCCGGAAAGCGTCTTTAATATAAAAACATACGGTCCCGGACTTAGGCGGTTAATCAGCCTAAAACGGGTATTATCTACGCTGCACACTTCTCCAAATTGAGAAATACTTGAACAAAGAAGGGTAAAATGCCTTTCATCCCTTTCTCCGGAAATTTTCCTTAATTTTTTTATTGCAACAGGAGATTTAATTGAACATACAATACTCCAGCTTGTGTCGGTCGGCAGGGCTAAAAGCGCTCCGTCCTCAAGCATTCGTACTGCGCGTCTTAAAATTCTGTCATCAATATTAGAAGGGACTATGTATTCCAGCATGCCTCAAGGTACCCACATTAATTTGTCGGGAGCCGATTCCTTTAAAAATATATTTTCATAGCGTCCTGAATGCTTAAGATTTGTTTTTTCAGGAAAATATTGCTGCATATAAAACCAGAGCACATCAGCCATAATATTAGAAGAATCTGTCGGGGTATACCGATACCAAATTTCTTTTTCTTCAAGGATTTTTCTCGCTTTTTCGTTATCTTTGCATAACTCCGGGTCTGTGATCCGCCGAATTTCGCTTCTTAATCCGCCGTAATCAGTTTTTCCAACTACAAACAACCGTAAACGGTTCTTTTCGTCCATCCAGTAGATTTCAAATACTCCCGCCAACGCAGGGACTTTGGTGATAATATCATAACGAATTGCTTTTGAAAGCGGAGACCATTGAACAAAGTAATAAATGTCCCCATGTTTTTCTGTAGCTGTAATGCCGTACTTCATACCCAATTCTATCATAAAACAATTACTATTTCTATACATAAAATATAATCGCTGTATGAAAAATTATACATTTTAGCGGTTTAGTATAATTCAATTTTTTTGGTATTTTCTCCTAACTCCTTATGTAACAAAGAGTTATAATAGTTGTTATTAAGTAAAAGGGGACTTGGCACACTTGTTGCTATATAATTATTGCCGTTTAAGTGATGGCAGGGGGCTTATATGCAAAAGAAAGCGTCTAGAACCAGCGAAGATTTGCTAGAAACGTACATAAAGCAGATTAAAGCATTTCCTCTTTTATCATTTGATGATGAAATCGAATTATCAAAACAGATTCAGCAAAAAACTGATTTGATAAAACATCAGGCAGCATTGAATAAACTTATAAACTCGAATCTAAGGCTTGTAGTTAAAATAGCCGGATTATTCAATGTTCCCGGCATACCGCTTTTGGACATGATTCAAGAGGGGAATATAGGACTTATTAATGCCGCGAGAAAATATGATTATAAAAAAAATGTGCGTTTTTGCACTTATTCAAGCTGGTGGATTCGTCAGTTTATAAGCAGGTACATTGCCAGTAAACGGAGGCTTGTCCGCCTGCCTCAGCGCAAAGAAGAAACTATGCGTAGAATTAATCACGCATATCATGTTCTTTGCCAGAGTCTTATGCAGCAGCCGAAAAGTTCTGATATTGCAAATGAACTTGGCCTTCCTGTAAAAGTAGTTGATTCATTCATTAATATGGACAATTACAGCGATGACGTAAACATTGTAGATATTCACGAAGATTATACCTACAGCCCGGAACTCAATTATATGAAGCAGATATCTCATGACGATACAATGTTCCTTCTTAATAATTTGAAAGACAGGGAAAAGAGAATTATAAATTACCGTTTTCAGCTTAATGGCTGTGAATATCATACATTAAGAGAAATTGGCTGCAAGATGGATATTTCGCCGGAGACTGTCCGCCAGATCGAACAAAAGGCTCTTAAAAAAATCAGAAGCCGCGCGGATGAAATACGGGAAATTTATGTAGAAGCGATTTAGAAGCAATTTAGCTTTTAGCTAGTGACTAATTGCTGATGTCTAACTATACTTAATGAATGACAGAAAACTCGCTGGTTATTTATAAAGAAAAACCTGCTCTTGTAAAAAATTACAGCGAAGGTAAATTTACGATAGCGCTGTCAGACGGTTCACAGATAAAAGTTCGTGATAAAGATATTGAACTGCTTCATCCCGGTCCATTAAAAGATTTAAACGGAATCGCTGACTATAATATTGACCATGCTTCTATAAAAGAAGCATGGGAGTATCTCACAGAAGAAGACAGTCCTGTTTCTGTAAAAGATTTCTGTGCACTTGCTTTTAATGAATATACTCCTTTTACTGCTTATGCCGCGTATTCTCTTTTAAAAGACGGTCTTTATTTTTGCGGAAAAATTGACGCTATTTTGCCTAGAAGCAAAGATGATGTAGCTGCAGACGAGATAAAAAGGGGCGATAAACAGCGCGAGACAGATGAACGCATTAAATTTTTAGAACGGTTAAAGTTATGCTATAAAAAACCGGAAGAAAATAAAATGCTTCCTGATGATACGCGTTTTATTCAGGATGCCGAAGCTCTTGCATTCGGAAAATCTGCAAAGAGCCGTACGATGAAAGAGCTGGGCTTTAGTGAAACGCCGGAAGACGCGCATGCGCTTCTTTTAAAAACAGGTTTTTGGACAAATAAAATTAATCCGCACCCGGCGCGTTTTGGCCTTTCGCTGTCTGATTCTGTTATACGCCCTGATGAGCCGCCTAATGAAGACAGAAAAGATCTTTGCCGTCTTGATGCATTCGCTATTGACAGTCCTTGGAGCAATGATCCCGATGACGCTGTTTCGATAGAAGAAACAGAAAACGGCAATTCTATTTTATATGTGCACATTGCGGATCCTGCATCTTCTGTGACATTTGACAGTCCTGCAGAAAAAGAGGCGCGCGACAGGGGAGCGACGCTTTACCTTCCGGAAAAAATTACACGTATGCTGGCTGATGATTTTCTGCCGGTATATGCGCTTGGGGTCTCCGATAAATCGCCGGCTTTGACATTTAAAATGACAATTAACGAAAACGGCGCAGTGACAGATACAGAAATATTTCCTTCTATTGTAAAAGTAACGCGTTTGACTTATGAAGAAGCAGACAAAGTAATAAATACTAAACTTAGCTCTCTTTATAAATTATCTCAAAAAATTTTTAAACGCCGTGAATTAAACGGATGTGTTAATATTGAATTTCCTGATGTATATATTTCTGCTGTAAACGGAGAAGTAAAGATACAAATAGCGGCAGAATATCAATCGTCTTCTCTTGTCAGGGAATGTATGCTTGCCGCGGGTGAAGGCGCGGGAACTTGGGCCGCATCGCGCGGAATTACTTTTCCGTATATCAGTCAGGAAGTAGAATTGCAGGGAAAAATTATCAATGGTCTTGCCGGTTCTATGCAATTGCGTAAATGTATGAGACCGCGTGTTCTTTCTGTAAAACCCGGCCGTCATCAGGGACTTGGGCTTGATACATATTCGCAGGTTACAAGTCCGCTGCGCAGATATACGGATTTATTGTCACACATGCAAATACGGGCTTTTCTGCGCGGCGAAAATACTCTTGGCGCAGATGAAGTTTCTGCGCGCCTTGGTTTTAGTGAAGCGGCTGCTATTGCATCTGTGCAGGCAGAGAGAGCTTCAAATAATTATTGGATCATGGTTTACTTGTCCGATAAAAAAGACTCGCTATGGAACGCAGTCGCTCTGGAAAATAAAGGCAGCCGCTGGCAGGTAATAATCCCTTCGCTTGCCCTGGAAACACAAGTTGCTCTGCAAAAAGACGCAGCTCCTAATGACGAAATAAAATTAATATTAAAATCTGTTAACATTGCAAAAGGCGAAGCGGTGTTTCTGCATGCGTGAGAAAACTGAGTTACGCGCTCGTAGAAGAGGACACACAGCAAGAAGTTCACACAGGGGCACCGCGCCGCAAAAGAGCAGCTAGCTTCCGAAGCTTTCCCCTTGCTTTCTTCTCCGCGTCCTCCGCGCCTTTGTGTCTCTGCGTGAACCTCTTCGATATTTTTCTCTCCGCGTCTTTCCGCGTTAATTCGCGGACTCTCTCCATATATCTCACCAACTTATACTACAATTCAAATATTTTCAATAATTAAAACACCTAATCGAATGTCCTGTACTTACATCTCTAAGCTCAGGGTGTTCACTTAAGCAGCGTTCTGTTGCAGAAGGGCACCGCGCCGCAAAAGAGCACCCTTCAGATGATTTAATTTCTCTGCGTCTTTCCGCGTTAATCCGCGGACTCTCTTCTTCAACTCCAGCCGCAGACGAAAATAAAAGTTTTGTATACGGATGCAGCGCTTCTTTGTATAGATTTGCCGCAGGCGCTTCTTCCATAAGTTCGCCCTTGTACATAACGCCGATACGATCGCAAAAATAACAAGCAACCTTTAAATCGTGAGCAATAAATAAAAACGAGATATCATGTTTACTGCGGATGTCCAAAAGCAAATTTAGAATCTGCCCCTGAACCGAAACATCAAGCGCAGACACTACTTCGTCGCAGATTAAAACTTCCGGCTCCATTAAAAGAGCGCGCGCGATAGAAATTCTCTGGCGCTGTCCGCCGGAAAACTCCGAAGGTCTTTTTTCCAGATCAGCAGCCTGAAGCCCAACTTCGTCAAGTATTGCCGCCGCTTTACAGCGCAATTCCTTTTCGCTTATTCCTCTGCGTTTTAATGGTTTCCGGCAGCCTGATACAAGTATTTCGTAAATATTCATTCTTGGATTTAGAGATCTTGCAGGGTCCTGAAAAACATAGCGGACTTTTTCCCGGTAAAGCTGTAAATCTTTTTTCTTTAAACTTGATACAGAAACAGGCGCGCCTTCGCCGTAGTAGAGGATTTCTCCCGCGTCTGCTTCATACATCCGCACAAGCATTCTGGCTGTAGTTGTCTTTCCGCAGCCGGATTCTCCTACAAGACCGTATGCTTCGTTTTTTCCGATCGAAAATGATATATCGTTAACAGCGTTGATCGTTCTCCCAAAGCGGGCGAAAAAACCCGCTTCGAGATTGAACTTCTTGTAAACATGAGAAACAGATAACAGGACAAGCGCTCCTAGTTGCCTAGTGCCGCTAAAGCGTTAGCCGCTAAAGCTCTTTCGTGCGCTGTGTATACATTCACGTTCCGGTTAATTGTAGTAAGCAAATTCCTTATTTCTGCTGATTGAGTTCTTGTCGCGCCTATACAAGGAATAAGCCATTCATAAACTCGTCTTTCTTTATTTCCCCAAGGACCGGTTCGTCTTCTTGTGTTGATTTCCCTCAAAAATTTAAAAAGAATCTCAGTTGATTCTTCTGACCTGATTGCAGAAAGAGCGTGTAAAGCCGCTGATATTTCGTCAAAGTCAGGATTATTGCTGGAAAAATTATTAGCATAGGATCTTTCCAGATTTGTAAGCACTGTTTCGTCTGCGGCTCCAACTTGTATTATCAAATTAATCGCATTTTTCCGCAGTTCTCTCATTTGACCCTGAAAAGCTCTGTTTGAGGTTTGAAGCGCCCAGCCGACATCTAAAGCAGCCGCGGCAACTTTTGCCTTGGAAGAATCCGGCATATTGGTTCTAAGCATTTCGTTCCAGATAGTCAATTTGATCTGAGGTTCGCTTCTTGGATCACGGATAATCTCAACAATTACTTCGCCCGGGTCATTTACGATATTAGGAAGCGCGTTTGCCGCGAGTCTTTTTACGTCAGGATCATACTGACCGATAGAAGTATAAAATACAGGTCTGTAACCTCTAATGTCTTTTAACGCTTCCAGAGCAGAAATACATCCGACAATCGCCATCTGTGTTCTGCGCCTTAAATCCGCGCTTCTAACATTAACAGCGTTAAATTCATCCAGACGCTGAACGATATTAGGAATAAGCGCTCTGGCTTCCATTTGTCCCAGAGCTTCCAAAGCTGACTGCATTGCTAATCCGTCAAGAACATTGCCAGTAACGTCAAATAATTCGGCAGCCTGCCATACATCCCATGCGGCGGCAATGTGCTTTTCTGCGCCAAGCCCCTGACACAAGATTATTACGGATCTTTCAGCTTCTGCCCGTTCGGTGAGATTCTTGATATCAGGAGACCTTGCAAGCAGTACTCTCAGCGCGTTATGGTAAAACTCGCCGATACCGGTTGTTCCTGCATCGCGGACAGTTTCCAGAATTATAAGCCTTTCATTAAAAGTGCTGTCGGGCCTATTATATTCGGCAGTATAGTATGACATGTCCTGACTAAAGGCAGTCATCCCGAAAATAAAAACAATAAATAATATAAATAAACGCTTCATATTGATATAATACCGCAATTCTGCCTAAAGATCAAGCTAAAAACCTCCTTCACAAGGGTCTTTATTCCTGATACACTTTTTTTTATGCTTGGAAAAATATTAAAAGTGCTGTTCGGCTCTCAGCAGGAGCGGGATGTAAAGGCTCTTCAGCCTATATTACAAAAAGTAAATGAATTTGAAACTTGGGCAAAATCCCTTTCTATCGATGAATTTCCGCGCCAAACCGTTGAATTCCGCAGACGGTTAAAAGAAGGAGAAAGCCTTGACAGCATTTTACCGCAGGCTTTTGCGCTGGCTAGAGAAGCTGCGTTAAGAACCCTCGGCGAGCGTCCGTATGATGTGCAGATAATCGGCGGTATTGTTCTTCATCAGGGTAAAATCGTCGAAATGAAAACCGGCGAAGGAAAGACATTGATGTCTGTCGCTCCGGCTTATTTAAACGCGCTTACCGGCAGCGGCATTCATGTTGTTACTGTTAATGATTATCTTGCAGGCCGTGACTCCGAATGGATGAAGCCTATTTTTAACTGCCTTGGACTTACTGTCGGTACTATTCTTTCCAATATGGACAATGTGCAGAGAAAAGAAAACTATGCCTGCGATATTACCTACGGAACTAATAACGAATTTGGTTTTGATTATCTCCGGGATAATATGCATCGAGAAACAGAAAGCCGCGTTCAGCGCGGGCACAATTTTTGTATTGTTGACGAAATTGATTCTATTTTAATTGACGAAGCGCGCACTCCATTAATTATTTCCGGCGCGGCAGAAGATGATACTTTTAAATTTGCAGAAGTAGACAAACTGCTGGGCGGGCTCCGCGAAATAGAAAAAAAAGAAAACGGCGAGTATCCTGACGAAACCCGCGGAGAGGAAGTAATCGGCGATTATAAAATAAACGAAAAAAACAAAAATATTTCTTTTAGCAATCAGGGACTAGCCAATATCGAAGAAGTGTTAAAAAAACGAAACCTGATTCAGGGCGCTATTGTTGACGAAGAAAATTTTGAATATCTGCATTATTTTACGCAGGCTTTAAGGGCACATAAACTTTTTCATGTAGATGTTGATTATGTTGTAGAAGACGGTCAGGTTCAGATTGTTGATGAGTTTACAGGCCGTATTTTGCACGGTAGGCGTTATTCTGACGGGCTTCATCAAGCTATAGAAGCAAAAGAACGAATAAAAATCGCCCAGCGCAACAGAACGCTTGCTACTATTACTTTTCAGAATTATTTTAGGCTTTATAAAAAGATTTCGGGTATGACAGGAACTGCAGATACAGAAGCTGTCGAGTTTGGCAAAATTTACAAGCTCGAAGTTGTTGTAATCCCTACTAATCTGCCTGTTGCCCGCAAGGATGATGATGATTTAGTTTATCTTAACGAGTCGGATAAGTTTAAGGCGTTATGCGACGAAATAGCGGAAGCGAATAAAAAAGGGCAGCCTATGCTGGTAGGAACTGTCTCAATCGAAAAATCAGAAAAAGTATCATCTCTTCTTGCGCGGCGAGGCGTTAAACACGAAGTTTTAAACGCAAAGAACCACGCGCGCGAGGCTCTCATTATCGCAGAAGCAGGCGCAAAAGGTTCTGTAACAATTGCAACCAACATGGCAGGCCGCGGAACTGACATTAAACTCGGCGGAAATCCCGAACACCGCGCGCGCCGCCGCGCCGGAACAAATGCGACAGATGAACAGTTTGCGGCAGTTTTAAAAGAAGAACAGGAAAAATGGAAAAAAGACTACGAAGAAGTTAAATCTCTCGGCGGTCTTTATGTTATAGGAACAGAACGGCACGAAAGCAGGCGTATTGATAATCAGCTTAGGGGAAGATCAGGGCGGCAGGGCGATCCGGGAAAAAGTAAATTTTTTATATCGATGGATGACGAGCTTATGCGTCTTTTTGGCGGCGAAAAAATGAAAAATATAATGTCAAGGATCGGCATGCCAGACGGAGAGCCTATTTTTCATCCATTGTTAAACCGCAGTATAGAAAACGCGCAAAAGAAAGTAGAGGAGCGCAACTTTGAAATCCGCAAACATCTTTTGGAATACGACGATGTTTTAAACCAGCAGCGTAAATTTATTTATGAACAGCGCGACGCGATTCTTATCGATAATGAATTAAAAAACCGTGTAAATGACGCTACTGCAGATATAGTCGGTGATTATATCGATAATTACAATCAATCCAGCAGGAATGATATTGATTCTGCAATAACAGAAATAACAGAACTATTACGCGCAAAATTCGGATATAATATATCCTGCGCGCATGACAGCAAGGAATTTAAAAACCCCGAACTTTTAGAAAAATTAATTCTTGCTGATTTAGAAAAAGATTTGATCGAAAAAGAAAAGCTTATCGGCAGCGAGTACCTTAATTTAATTATCCGTGACAATTATCTTAACTCGATAGATCGAAAATGGCTTGATCATCTCGAAAACATGGAATCCCTGCGCGAAGCTGTATATCTTCGTCATTATGCGCAGAAAAATCCGCTTGTAGAATACAAACTGGAAGGCTTTAAGATTTTTGAAAAAATGATAGAAGAGATCAGGCAGGAAATTGCTTCCCGTCTGCACCTAATAAGGATTCAGATAGCAGACAGCGGACAGCGAAGACCTGTAAGCCGTTCTATTACAGCAAACCAGTCTGCAAGTCATAATAGTATTGGTTCTTTCGGCGGCGGAGCTTTTGCCGCGCCCGCAAAGAGTTCATCTGACGGGGCGTCGGCAATGCAAAGAGCAAGCTCGCCAAGCGGCGCAACGGTTATTAGGAATCAACCGAAAGTTGGGCGCAATGACCCGTGCACCTGCGGCAGCGGGAAAAAATACAAACATTGTCATGGGCGCTAAATATGCACCCGAAGGGTGCGGATGAAAAATGCAAAAACGCGCCGGCGCACAACAAATGTAATAAGATAAAATGTGCCGCTTGGCTTTAGTCAAGCGAGCGCGCCGCGGACGCTGACATCGCGCGGACGCTAACTATGCACCTACAGAAATTATTTCAGTTCACTGATCGCTTCTTGCGTCATAGCGTCGCACAATTCGTTAAACTCGTTCCCGGCGTGCCCCTTGACCCATTCCCATTTTATTTTAAAATCTCCTGCTAATGAATCAAGTTCTATCCATAAATCTTTATTTTTTACAGGAGATTTGCCGGCAGTTTTCCAAGCATTGCGTTTCCATGTATGAATCCATTCTGATATTCCTTTTTGAACATATTGAGAATCGGTTAACACAACAGCGTTTGGTTTGTTCATTTCTTTTAACTTGCGCAGCGCCATTATAACAGCGGTCAGTTCCATTCTGTTATTGGTTGTATTTTCTTCTGCGCCTTTTTCCTGCGCGATTATCTGCAAAGACTGAGAAATAATTACGAACGCCCAGCCTCCCGGTCCCGGGTTACCGGAACATCCGCCGTCAGTGTAAATTTTTAAAAGAGTATCCATAAATTTCTCACCGGTTATTTAATCAATGTCGCAAGCATAAGCGCTTTGATCGTATGTTTGCGGTTTTCTGCCTGATCCCATGCTCTGCTGTTGTTTCCGTCTATCACATCGGCAGTTACCTCTTCGCCTTTAACAGCAGGAAGACAATGAAGAAAAATCGTGTCTCTCTTGCCGGTTTTTTCCATGAGATTTTGATTTACCTGATAAGGACTTAAAAGCTTCACTCGTTCATCTCTTTTATCTTCTTCGCCCATAGAAATCCAAACATCGGTATAAAGCGCGTCTGCGCCTTTTACAGCGTTAATATCAGAAGTAACTGTAATAACCGCGCCGGATTTTTCTGCAATGGGAGCAGTTCTTTCGCGCAGTTCATTATCCGGGTTAAGTTCGGCAGGCGTTATTACTGTAAAGTTTGTACCCAGTTTTGAACAGATTACCATTAGTGAGCGGGCAACATTATTTCTGCCGTCTCCTACAAACACAAGGTTCTTTCCTTTTTCTGTGCCAAAACATTCTTCCAGTGTCATTAAATCTGCCAGAGCCTGAGTTGGATGATAAAGATCCGTAAGCCCGTTATATACAGGAACATTAGAATACTTTGCAAGAGTTTCGGCAGTTTCCTGCTTAAAACCCCTAAACTGAATAGCGCTGAACATTCTGCCGAGAACGCGGGCAGTATCCTCGATTGATTCCTTGCTGCCAAGCTGAATATCCTGTGTCGAAAGAAAAACGGGGTGTCCGCCTTCTTCGCCGAAAGCAGTCTCAAAGGCACATCTTGTACGGGTCGAGCGTTTTTCAAATAATAGAGCAAGGGTTTTCCCGTTAAAACGATTAAAAACCCTGCCTTTTTTTGCTTCGGCTTTAACTTTATGGGAAAGTTTTAATAAATACCGGATTTCTTCCGGCGAATAATCCAGCAAAGTAAGCAATGATCGTCCGAATAATGACACATCAACCTCCATTAAACATCTTTTAAAAGTCCGAAAAATATTCTACATTATAATTGCATATTATGATATACTAAAAAAAGGGAGCGGGCAAAATTTAATGAAAAGTTCATCGTCAACCACGCTATTCGCTCAAATAACTTTTACCGTTTTGGCATTTCTGGCTATGGTAATTTTAAGCTATTTCTTTATGCGGAACATCGTGCAAAGAAACCTTGTGCGCAATGCAGAAAGCGTATTCGTATTTGCTCAAACTCAGCTGGAATCTGATCTGCTGGAACCAAGAACAGTGCTCAGCGGTTTTTCCTATTCTGTCCTTAGCATGATATCCCGCGGTGAATCCGAAGCCGCTATAAAAACTTATCTCAAAGACTTTTCCAGTTATCTGCAATCAGGAAGCAGCGAGCTTATGCAGTCTATAGCTCTTTTTGGTTATTTAGAATCCTTCGGCGAACCTATTTTTATAAGTACAAATAATGTTCCGATAGAAGATGTCGGTCCGCTGGACAGGCCATGGTACCGTGACGCTGTAGCAAGGTGCGGCGAATTAATCGAGACGCTTCCCTATGAGCATGTTATTACAGGCGAAAGAGTTTTGGCTTATGCGCGGTGTATTCATAACGAAGAAGGCGCTCGAATCGGCGTGATCGGATTAAATATCAGCATGGATAAAATAGGCAGTAATATTGTAGATATTGCAGTTGCTCAGGGCGGCTATGGCATATTAATAGGAAGTGATTTAACTATTATTGCGCATACCAATCCTGATTATGTAGGAAGAAATGTATCAGAATCAGATATTCCGCTTTCTGTTTTATATAATGAGTTTCTTACAGGCAAAGATATTCTGGAACGCCCTCTTGTAAACTGGAAAGGCGAAAAAACAGTTGCCTTTTTTAGGAAAACATCCAACGACTGGTATCTCGGTCTTCTGACGCCGGAAGGTCCTTTCTATAAAGATTTATCGACAATGGCGTCAACCTTAATTTTTCTCGGCGCAATATTCGCTTCTGCGCTTATTATGATATTGTTCCGTATTGACGCGGCAAGAGACAAATCCGACAGGGAAAGCAGGCATAAGAGCCAGTTTCTTGCAAACATGAGCCATGAGATCCGCACGCCGATGAACGCGATAATCGGTATGACGACGATAGGCAAGTCCGCTTCCGATCCGGAGAGAAAGGATCATTGTTTTTCTAAGATCGAAGACGCAGGTAATCACTTGTTAGGTGTAATAAACGATATTTTGGATATGTCAAAAATCGAAGCAAATAAATTTGATCTTTCTCCTTCGGAATTTAATTTCGAAAAAATGCTTCAGCAGATTGTGGCAGTTGTAAACTTCCGAGTTGACGAAAAGCGCCAAAAACTTGCTGTGCATATAGACAGGAATATTCCAAAGGATCTTATCGGCGATGATCAGCGCCTTTCGCAGGTAATTACAAATCTTTTAAGTAATTCAATTAAATTTACGCCTGAGAACGGTTCGATCAATCTTGATACCCGGTTTATAGAAGAAATCGATGAGCTTTGCACTATTCAAATCTCTGTTACAGACAACGGAATCGGAATGACGTCAGAACAGCAAAGGCGCGTATTTAGTTCTTTTGAACAAGCCGAAAGCAGCACAACGCGCAAGTACGGCGGCACCGGTCTTGGTCTTGCGATTTCTAAAAGTATTGTAGAATTAATGGGCGGCAGAATATGGATGGTCTCCGAAGTCGAAAGGGGATCAACTTTCTCTTTTACAGTTAAGATGAAGCGCGGAACAAAGCCTCATCGCGGGCTTTTATCTCCAAGCGTCAATCTGGAAAATGTTCGTATCATGGTTGTAGATGATGATCAGTGCATTCTGGATTATTTTAAAGAAATATCCAGAGAATTTAATCTTAAATGCGATACCGCGATCAGCGGCAGAGACGCAATTAAATTAATAGAAAAAAACGGACATTATCATATCTATTTTGTAGACTGGAGAATGCCGGAGATGGACGGTATTCAGCTGACGGCAGAATTAAAAGCATTCAATGAGCCTGCGGACTCTGTTGTAATAATGATAACTGCGGCAGAATGGACATCTGTCGAAAAAGAAGCAAGAAATGCAGGCGTCGATAAATTTTTATCAAAGCCGCTGTTTCCTTCGTGTATTGCGAATGTTATAAACGAAGCGCTTGGCATAGATTATAAAAAAATAGAAAAAGCAAATGCTAATATAACAGGTCTTTATGAAGGACGGCAAATACTGCTTGTAGAAGACGTAGAAATTAACCGAGAAATTGTGTTGGCGCTTTTAGAACCTACAAAAATACTGGTAGACTGCGCGGAAAACGGCAAAGAAGCTCTGCGGATGTTTAAGGAAACGCCTGATAAATACGAAATGATTTTTATGGATGTTCAAATGCCGGAAATGGACGGTTACGAAACAACACGCGCGATAAGAGCGCTTGATTTTCCGCAGGCAAAGAATATACGCATTGTCGCGATGACAGCTAATGTTTTCCGCGAAGATATAGAAAGATGTCTGGAAGCCGGAATGGATAATCACATAGGAAAGCCGCTGGACTTTAATAATATTCTTGATAAACTAGATATTTATCTGCCAAAAAGGAGTAAACAATGAAACCGCAAATTACCGAAAGAGCAAAAGACTATATAGAGAAGGAAAAAGATCCCCTCTTTAGGGCAGAAGTAGAAAAACTTCTTGCAAATCAGGATGAAGCGTCAGTAAAAGAACTGGAAGACCGTTTTTACCAGAATCTTGATTTTGGAACAGGCGGGCTTCGCGGAGTAATTGGCGGCGGCTATAACCGCATGAATACGCTTGTAGTAAAAAGCGCGACACAGGGGCTAGCCGCATATTTAATAAAAGCATTCCCTCAAAAGGCGGCAAAAAATGAGCTTAAAGCAGCCATTGCTTATGACAGCAGACGCTATTCTGCAGAATTTGCAGAAGCCGCCGCTTTAATATTTGCAGCTAACGGTATAAAAACTTATCTCTTCTCCGCAATGAGACCTACACCGCAGTTGTCTTTTGCGATACGTCATCTTGGCTGTGATACAGGCATTGTTGTAACAGCGTCTCACAATCCTCCGCAGTATAACGGTTACAAGGCATATTGGAATGACGGCTCTCAGGTAGTGCCGCCGCATGATGTTGGAATCATCGATGAAGTAAACTCTGTAAAAGAAATAAAAGAAATTTCGCGCAAAGAAGCGCTTGATAAAGGACTGCTTGCGGTTATCGATAAAGAAGTTGATGAGCCGTATGTTGAGATGGTTAAGTCCCGTCTTTTTAGGCCGCAGTTAATAAAAGAAAAAGCGGGCGAAGTTAAAATAGTTTTTACGCCGCTTCACGGAACAGGCGCGCTTCATGTAGAAAAAGTGCTTGGAGATTTAGGGTTAAAGGTGATTACAGTGCCCGAACAGCGCGAAGGCGACGAGAAGTTTCCGACAGTTGCGTTTCCAAATCCAGAAGAAGCCGCCGCGCTTGATATGGCGATTAAACTCGGCATAAAAGAAAAAGCGGATGTAGTTATGGCGACAGATCCTGACGCAGACCGCTTCGGGATTGCTGTCCCTTCGAACTTGCCGCAGGGAAATTCGTCAGACTTTGTGCTCGTTACAGGAAATCAAATGGGCGTTCTTCTTGCGGACTATATATTCCTTTCTCTTAAAGAATTCGGTAAAATGCCAGCGAACGCCGCAATGGTTAACACAATAGTTACGACAGGAATGCAGAAAAAAGTCGCCGAGTATTACGGCGCGGTCTGCTATGAATGTCTTACAGGTTTTAAATGGATTGCCGATGTTATGCGCAAATGGGAAAACGGCGAGACCATTGCCGGTTTAACAGAACCCAAAACATTTGTTTTCGGCACAGAAGAGAGCTACGGCTACCTTGTAGAGACAGAAGTAAGGGACAAAGACGGCGTTTCGGCGGCAGCCCTGACAGCAGAAATGACCCTCTACTGGCGCAGTAAAGGAAAGAGTCTTTTAGACCGTTTAGAAGAACTATATGAAATTTGCGGTTATTGGCAGGAACTGGGTATTTCCAAGTATTTTCAGGGACCGGAAGGCCCTGCGACAATGAACGGTATAATGGAAGAATACCGCAAAAATCCTCCCAAAACACTCGGCGGCATAGAAATAACAAAGGTTCGCGACATAAAGAATGGCGCAGACGGTCTGCCCCCAAGCGATGTTTTACAGTTCTTCCTTAAAGACGGAACAATCGTAAGCGCGCGCCCAAGCGGAACCGAGCCTAAAATCAAGTTTTACGCATCGTGCTGTGCTGGGTCAAAGGCAGAAGCTGAGAGTAAACTGGACAGTATAAAGAAGGATATCCGTTCGGTTATTGGTAATTAATTGTAACCATATAGTCAAAAGTTCCCTTTTTATATATATTATTGTATATTTGTTGAGGTAATATGAAAGTGCGACTTTTTTTTACAGTATTATGCATCGCTTTCCTCCTGCCTTCATGTTCTATAAATAAAATGGCGCTGAACATGATAGCCGACGCTCTTACAGGGGAGGGCAGTTCCGATGTTTTTACCGGAGATTCCGATCCCCAGCTTGTAGGCGATGCGATTCCCTTTGCTATCAAAATGTACGAAGCCCTTCTTTCTCAGAACCCCGATCATCAGGGGCTGATAAATACCACGGGTTCAATGTTTGTAATGTACGCAAACGCGTTTGTTCAGGGACCTGCAGAAATGCTTCCCCAGGCAAGACATCAGGAACGCCAATCTGCGCTTGACCGCGCGAAGCTTTTATATTTAAGAGGACTGGATTTACTTTACAGCGGGCTGGATAAAAAATATCCCGGTTTCTCCGCTTCTTTTAGTAATGGTTCCAGCGCAGAGTTTCTTGCAAGAATGAAAAAAGCTGATGTGCCGGCTATGTATTGGTCAGCCGCAGCAGGACTCTCTGCGTTTTCGCTTAACCCTTTCGATTTAGATTTAGGAATGAGAATAATGGAATTTTATTCTCTTGTAGAACGCGCGTACGAACTTGATCCGGATTTTAATTCCGGCGCTTTGGATGAGTTTATGTTAATTTTTCATGCGTCAATTCCTGCGGGAATGGGCGGAGATCCTTCTAAGGTAGAAATTCATTTTCAGCGCGCTCTGGAAAAATCCGGAGGTCTTTCGGCAGGCACTTATGTAGCTTACGCGCAGGCTGTCTGCATACCTGCGCAGAATTATGATAAATTCAAGGAAATGCTTGATAAAGCGCTTGCAATAGACATTGACGCAAATCCGTCAAATCGTCTTGTAAATATAATCTCTCAGAGAAAAGCCCGTTTCTTGCTGGATTCTGCAGCTCAATATTTTATATTTTTTGATTCAGGAGACAACTGGGACGACTGGGATGAAGACTGGTAAAGTAAATTTATAAGGAGCGCTGTTATGTACTTTGTTAAAAGAAATTTTTTATTAATTTTATTTGTGATTTTGGTTCTTAGTCCATTGTCCGCTCAAAGAGCAATGACAATAAGACTTGCTTCGCTTGTTCCGGAAAATACACCGTGGGGTCAGGCGATTAACCGCATGGCGGCAGATTGGTCGCGCGTAACAAACGGACAAGTTAATGTAACCGTTTTTCATGGCGGTACTGCCGGAGACGAATCACAGACGATGGCTTTATTAAGAAGCAATCAGATACAGGCTGCTGTATTTTCCAGCATGGGGATGAATTCGATCACGCCGGAATTAATGGCAATTAGTTATCCGTTTCTTATAAGAAATGACGCAGAGCTTGACGAAGTGCTCCGAAGGATAAAACCCGATCTTGACGCAAGAATGCAGCAGAATGGCTTTGTTACGCTTGCATGGGCGCGCGCCGGATGGATAAAAATATTTTCCAAAACTCCGGTTACAACGCCTGATGATTTACGCAGATTAAGAATGGGAACAGGCACTGATGATCAATCAATGATTCAGGCATTTAGATTGTTAAACTATCAGATGGTTCCTGTTAATATAACAGAGCAGTTGTTTGCGCTCCAGAGCGGAAGAATCGACGCTCTTTATAACAGCCCGATTTATGCGGCAGGGAATCAGTTGTTCGGCATTGCTTCTAATATGTCTTCGATAAATGTTGCTCCGTTTATGGGCGGAATCCTAATGAACGAAGTCACATGGCGGAGAATCCCTGACAGGCACAAACCTGCTCTTATGGAAATATGCAGGCGTATAGAAAGAGAAATTGAACAGTCAATTGCAAGTCTGGAAACAGAAGCGATTAATACAATGGTAAGGCATGGCCTTAGAATAAATAATCTCTCATCTGCGCAAATGCAGGTTTGGTATGATGATACAGCAAGGCACGAAAGCAGGCTTACCGGCGGAGCAAGCCCGATTTTTAACAGAGAGTACTATACAAGAATTAATAGTATTTTATCAGAATTCAGAAGGGGACGCTAAAAAGTGGAATCCAAAACAAAGCTTGTTCATCTTATAGAAGATATATTCTGCATAGCTGTTTTGATTTTAATGGCTATTTTTCCTTTGGCGGAACTTGCGGCGCATTTTTTATTTAAAACTGTCATTCATGCTTCTTCGGGCTTAATAGTCCATTTTTTATTGTTTTCCGCTCTTGTCGCCGGAATGATCTGCACGCGTAACGATACGCACCTCGCAATCTCTTTTGTGCAGTATGTCCCCGAAGGAAAAGCAAGAAACAGGCTGAAAATTTTTAGCAATTTAGTTTCTGCTTTTGTTTCGATTATAATCGCGTGGAGTTCGATCTCTTTTATAAAAGTAGGATTGGACGGAACCATGGTGGGCTTTGTTTCGCGTCAGGTTTTAGCTTCTATTATTCCTGTTGCATTCGCTGTTATTGCATTCCGTTTTGCCCGCAGGGCGTATGATAACTGCAGTTTAAACGGATGGAAAGTTTTGCTTCCTGTTTTAGCGGTATTATTCGGAACAATCGCTTCGTTCCCTTCTATCGCTAAAATAATCTGGGGCTTTGACATGCCAGAAGTTATTTTTGGCATTTGCGAACTCTATGCGGATATCGCATGGTACGCCAAAATACCTTTAGTAGTTTTTATGATAGCGGCAGCTCTCGGCGGCACTCCGTTGTTTGTAGTATTAGGCGGGCTTTCGCTGCTTCTGCTTCAGGCATCCGGAGGAGAGCAGGACTCTGTTGCAGTAAATATTTATTTTGGACTTATAAACCCAAACATTATTGCGATTCCGCTTTTTACGCTGGTTGGTTTTTTCTTGTCAGAAAGCAAAGCAGGGGACAGGCTTGTTGCGGCGTTTAGAGGATTTTTCGGCTGGCTTCCCGGCGGCGTTATTATAGTAACTGTAGTTATCTGCGCGTTTTTTACATCATTTACCGGAGCATCAGGCGTTACAATTCTTGCGCTTGGCGGCATTTTATTTGTTATGCTTCATGAACATTTAAAATATCCAAAAGAATTTTCTATAGGTCTTTTAACTTCGGTAGGAAGTATCGGCCTTCTTTTTCCGCCAAGCCTTCCTTTGATACTTGTTGGAACAGTTATGCAGGTAAATATTATACATTTGTTCCTTGGAGGTATAATACCCGGTTTTCTTCTTGTTATAGCGATGATTATTTTTGGAATAATTATTTCTATAAAAGTAAAGATCCCTGTAGAAAAATTCGAGCTTAAAAAAGCTGTTGTTTCTCTTAAAAACGCAAGCCTTGAGATTCTCCTGCCGGTATTTTTAATTGCCGGTTATTTTACAGGCACGCTCGATTTAGTTCAGCTGGGAGCGTCTGCTGTTTTATATGTGTTTATTGTAGAAGTTTTAATTCACCGCGATATTAAGTTTCCTGACATAAAAAAAATATTTGATAAAGCAATCCCGATTATTGGAGGAGTGCTTTCTATTCTTGCTGTCGCAAAAGCGTTTTCCTTTTACATCGTTGACACGCAGGCTCCGGCAAATGTCGCGGCGTGGATGCACGAGGTTATTTCTTCTAAGTGGGTTTTCCTTTTAATCTTAAACATTGCTTTGCTTATAATCGGCTTTGTTCTGGATATGTTCTCTGCGATACTGGTTGTGCTTCCATTAATAATTCCATTAGGTGAAATTTACGGGATAGATCCTGTGCATTTGGGTATTATTTTCCTTGTTAACCTTGAAGTCGGATACATTACGCCGCCTGTCGGACTTAATCTATTCCTTTCTTCTTACAGGTTCCAAAAGCCGTTTATAGAAATCTGCAAATATGTTTCGCCGTTCCTGCTTGTCCGTGTAGTAGTAGTGCTTCTGGTTACATACTTGCCGTGGCTTAGTACTTGGCTTGTGTCTTTGTTTACAGGGTAACTTATATTTGCTTTTTAGGAGATCTTGGCTGTCTTAGGCAGCCAAGTTAGTTTCCCGATTTGCCATTTATAACAAGTTTCTCCCTGCTCCAAAAAAGGCTGCCAATGCATGTTAGCTGTTGCCGCTGCGCGAAACGAAAGGTGCGGAGGATCAAAAGAACTTAAAAAACCCTGCGTTTTTTCTTGTTTTTTTTCATTAGTAATAAATGTCCCGATTACCAATGGAGAAAAAGTTTTTATTATTTTATCAGAGCTGTAAGTACCTGACAGAATATTTAAATCAAGCTCAGGACCAAAAAGAGTTTTATTATCAAACTCTAAAGCTGATACTTTACGAGAAGTTATTTTTCCTTCTATGTTTTTAACGGCAATTTCTCTTAGAATGCGGGCAATTTTAGTCAACTCGCTTTTTTCTAGTGTCTCGTCAAGGACTGCAAGCGGCGTAATAAACGGAAAGGGATACACCTGTTTTAAGCCGTTTTTGACAAGTGAATTGAAGTATTTTTTTAATTCTGCTCTTATATCAGTATGAGGTACTAGAACAAGCAGAATTTGCCCGTTTTTTTTGGTTTCCATTTTTACAATCCCATGATACACTGTTTATAGGGGAAATAACAATGAAATATAAAACAAAAATACTGGTAGAACGATTTACAGAAATTCTTTCTGTCTGGAAGGGCGTGGAATGTGTTACCTTAAACGAGGCGGCTCTGCCTGATACATTGGATCCGTACTTTGCGCTTATTTTAGATGTTTTTTGCTCCGGACAGATCCCCGGCGCGGATGAAAGATGCCGCCTGTACGGCGATGATGTCGCCGCTTTCGAAACTGCAGGGCAGGGTGAAAAAGACCGTTTTTTAATCGGTGATATTCCGATAAGGCTGGAATTTAAAAAGACAAAAAAAATTGACGAGCTTATAAAAATTGCCTGCAAAGATCATGAATCATTCTGGTTTATAAAAGACTCCGGAACATACGGTTTTTACAGGCTTGCAAACTGCGAAATAGTTTATTCCAGAACAAAATGGATACATGGCGTAAGGGAACAGCTAACAAAAATAGGCGAAAAATTCTGGAGCGAAATGCGAAGCGCAGTGCAGTCAAAGATGGAGCATTTTTTATCCGATTTGGGAGCCGCATGTTTTCAGGGCGACAAGTTTCATTATTTAATCGCTTCTGCAGGTTTTATAAAAACTGCATGCCTTACGCTTTTTTGTATCAACAAGCGTTTTGAACCTTCGCACCGCGCGTACTTTAAGCAGGTTTGCGAACTGCCGATTTTGCCCGAATCATTTGTTGCAGAGTTTCAGACATTTTTAGAAAATAATGCAGGCACAGATTTAGACACGCGGTTTTATATAGCTAAATTAATCGCTCAAAAGATCGTAATGCTTTAATCCCGTCTTACTGCTTTATAAAGCGCTTCTTTATTTATTTCTGTCCAGATTGGACGGCCGTGCGGACAATGCGGGTCGGGAAGAGAAAGCGCTTCTTTGCCGAGCGCAAAGGCGGTCTCGTCATCAGGATAATCGCCGTCTTTGATTGCAGCGCGGCAGCACATTGTTGCAGCCCAGCGTTTTGCCATGTTTTCGCCTGCTGTTCTAAGTTCTAAAATTTCTTTTATAGTTGCGGTGTCGCTTAAACGCCAGTCTGCAGGCAGGGCTTCGATAACCCATCCGCCCGCCGCATTGGAGCTGTCTTTTTTTATTTCTATGCCAAGGAGCGAAAGTTCTTTTTGTTTTGAGAAAAGAAAATTATCGTCATCATCGCTTTCTGTGTTAAACGGAATAGGGGAGAGCAGTTCTTGTTTTGGAATCCCCTCGTTTAAGAATTTATTGTATAGGATACGTTCATGCGCGGCATGCTGATCGATAATATAAAGTTTGTCTTCCCATTCGATTAGGATAAAAAGCCCAAACGCCCTCCCCGCATAGCGCATGTTACTGGAAGAATTATTAACCACAGAGGACACAGAGTTACTCAGAGTTTTTGGAATAAAGAGTTTTTCTCCTCTGTGAGACTCCAAGCTATCTGCAGGATAGCAGTACTCCGTGGTTATAGTTTTCTCTATTCCTCCGTGTGAGTTCTTATCAAACAATCCCTCTTCTCTTTCTGTGTCCTTTGCGTTCTCTGTATCTTTGCGGGAATCTTTTAAATACAATTTATGAAAAAAACTTTTAACAGCGCCGGAGACAGCATGATGTATCGCGCCCGGATCTTTAAAGCGGACTTCGCGTTTTGCAGGGTGAATATTAAAGTCTGCAAGAGACGGATCGACATTTATAAAGACAGCTCCTATAGGATGAGCGCCGTTAGGGAACCACCCTTGAGAGCCGTATTCCATAGCTTGAATCAAAGAAAAATCCTGTATTCTTCTGCCGTTTGCAAAAACAAATAATTGTCTTCTGTCGTTCCTGTAAAGCTGAGGTCCGCCTATGACAATAACTGCCGAAAACCCTTCTCCAGTTACGTTTAATTCATGCAAAAAATTTTCTCCGTCAAATGCTTCGCTGGATGACTGCAATAATGCGTCAGCAAAGCGCTTTTTGACAGAATCAACGGCAGGCAAAAAAACTTTTAATTTACCGTCACTTAAAAATCTAAAATTAATATTGTTAAAAACGCAGGCTTTTTCGTTAAAAATCTGCCTGCAAAGAGTTCCTTCGCTGCCTTCCCGTTTTAAAAACTTTTTTCGTGCGGGAATATTCTCGAATAAATTAACGGCTCTTGCAGTCGTACCTTTTGTCCGCCGCGTTTGTTCGATTTTTGGGGGATAGCTGTCTCCAGGACCTGTGACAAGTTCCCATGCTTCTCTTCCGTCTGTGCTTGTAATAATCTCCAGCCGCGAAACAGCAGAAGCTGCCGCAAGCGCTTCTCCTCTAAAGCCAAGAGTGTTTGAAGTATCCAAATCATTTAAACTGCGTATTTTGCTTGTAGCGTGATCAAGATAACATTGTTCCAGATCTTCGCGGCTCATACCGCTGCCGTCATCAGATACTTCTGTTTTTTTACAGCCGCCTTCTTCTATAGAAACGTCTATGTTTTCCGCGCCTGCATCGATTGCATTATCAAGAAATTCGCGCACAAGCGCGGCGGGACGATCGACTACTTCGCCGGCGGCAATGCGTCTTGCTTCTTCCGGAGGCAATACCTTGATTTGATGCATTTTATTCATCTGAGTTAAACAGATCCAAATCGGGAGAATCGGTTATGGGCGCATCCGCAGAGTTCATTAAAATTTCTATGCGGTTTTCAATTTTTTCTAGATCGCTTTCCAGCGCGCGCGCAAGGCGGATTCCTTCTTCGAATGCTTTAAGCGCTTCGTCAAGGGGGATATCAGTTTTGCGGATCTGTTCGCCGAGTTTTTCCAGCCGTTCAAGGCGTTCTTCAAAGTTTTTTGAACTGCCGCTCTTAGGCGCTGCAGCCGCTGTTTTTTTAGCCATATATTTTCTCCTCGTTTGTATTCTCAACTATTGTATTTATTGTTCCTTTTAACGGTTTTATGATAAGCCTGTCGCCTGTTTTAACTTTTGCTGCGTTTCGTACAACTTTACCTGTGCTGTCCGTCACGACAGAAAAACCTCTTTCCATTGCAGCTAACGGACTTCCCGCATTAATCACAGCGCAGGTCAGCTCTATCCTGTTTTTGGTATCTGATATTTTATCAGAAATCGTTCTGATTAATTCGTCCTTTGCGTCATCAAGACGTATAAGGCGCGGCTGTAAAATCGCTCTTATGCGGTATTCTAAATCCTGCGGATCAAATGGTTTTAATAAAAGTTTAGCTTTTTCTAGTCTGGAATAGAAAAAATCATAAAACTCTGTTTTTGCTTTTAAAACATAATTAATTACTGCGTCAAAATTTTCGCTCACTAACTCTGCGGCGGCTGACGGAGTCGGCGCTCTTAAGTCTGCGGCAAAATCGCTCAATGCCCAGTCAATCTCATGACCTACGGCGCTTACTACAGGAATTTTTGACATTGCAACCGCGCGCACAACTTCTTCGTCAGAAAAAGGCAAAAGGTCTTCCAGCGAGCCGCCGCCTCTTCCTACTATTAAAACATCAGCAAGACGCCATTGGTTTGCCTGTTTTATACGCATTGCAATTACAGAAGCGGCTTCATCTCCCTGTACCGGCGCAGGTAAAATTATTATTTTGATTCCCGCGGCGCGTCTTTCCAGAATATTTAAAATATCCCGCACTGCCGCTCCTGTAGGAGAACTTATTATTCCGACAACAGAAGGAAACCGCGGCAGCGGCTTTTTTTTATCAAGATCAAAAAGTCCTTCGTTACTGAGCTTTTGTTTTCTTTTTTCCAGCATTGCAAGGATTTCGCCCGCTCCTGCAATTTCGATTTCTTCGCATACGATAGAATATGTTCCCCTCGGCGCATACACAGAAAGGCTTCCGCGCACACGCAGTAATGCGCCGTCTTTAGGTTCAAAGTTAAGGGTTTTTAATCGATTTTTAAACATTACAGCGTCAATCTTTGCGCCGGAATCCTTCAGGCTAAAATAAAGATGTCCCGAGCTTGCCGGTCTGCAATTGGAAACCTCGCCTTCGACATAAACAGAAGAAAAAGATCCTTCCAGATTTAGGCGAATTTGTTCCGTAAGCTGGGTTACTGTAAGATGACTAGTATTCATTTTTCAGGTCATTGTAGCCCAAATTGGAGTTTTTTTCAATTGTCGTTTTTCTTATAGACAAGGCTGGAAAATTTGTGATAGTATACCCACAGTGAAACATTATAAGCTCGCAGGTTCAAAATTGAATTACCCCACCCACACCCCCCCCCCCCCCCCCCACCCACACCCACACCCCCACACACACCCCCCCCCCACCACACACACACCCCACACCCACACACACCACACACACACCACACACACACACACACACACC